>Ga0315899_10000119_pt1 | contig 94713 bp, 90 predicted proteins | sample LakEriMetagenome_2_FD_203518 | JGI IMG/M metagenome (GOLD analysis project Ga0315899, IMG submission 203518) | Freshwater fungal communities from buoy surface, Lake Erie, Ohio, United States - Buoy 4 MA112 | ecosystem: Environmental > Aquatic > Freshwater > Lake | place: USA: Lake Erie, Ohio... | reverse complement strand
GCCAGCTGATCCGCTCCGGCAACGAGGTGATCGCCCTCGGCTTCGATCAGAGCAAGCCGATGGAGCAGGTGCTCGATGAGGCCGAGCAGAAGATCTTCGCCATCAGCCAGGAGAAGCCCAGCATCGGGCTCACCCCCACCGCCGAGATCCTCACCGCCACCTTCCAGGAAATCGAGAGCCGCTCCCTGGGCACGGCCGTGGCCGGCATCCCGGTGAACTTCTACGACCTGGATGCGATGACCCAGGGGCTGCAGCGCAGCGACCTGATCATCATCGCCGGCCGCCCCGCCATGGGCAAAACCGCGATCACGCTCAACCTGGCCAAGAACGTGGCCCAGCTCCACAACCTGCCGGTGTGCGTGTTCTCGCTGGAGATGAGCAAGGAGCAGCTCACCTACCGCCTGCTGGCGATGGAGGTGGGCATTGAAAGCGGTCGCCTGCGCACCGGTCGCCTGCAGCCGGAGGAGTGGCCGCTGCTCGGCCAGGGCATCAGCAGCCTCGGCCAGATGCCGATCTACATCGACGACAAGCCCAATGCCGGCGTGCTGGAGATGCGCTCCCTCTGCCGGCGCCTGATGGCCGAATCCGGCAAGGAGCTGGGGCTGGTGGTGATCGACTACCTGCAGCTGATGGAGGGTGGCGGCTCCGACAACCGCGTGCAGGAGTTGTCGCGGATCACGCGTGGCCTCAAGCAGATGGCCCGCGAGCTGAACGTGCCGGTGATCGCCCTCTCCCAGCTCAGCCGCGGCGTGGAGGCCCGCACCAACAAGCGGCCGATGCTCTCCGACCTGCGTGAATCGGGCTCGATCGAGCAGGACGCCGACCTGGTGCTGATGATCTACCGCGATGAGTATTACAACCCCGACACCCCCGACCGCGGCATCACCGAGGTGATCGTGACCAAGCACCGCAACGGCCCGGTGGGGGTGGTGAAACTGCTGTTCGAACCCCAGTTCACCCGCTTCCGCAACCTGGCGGCCCCCGGCGGCCTCTGAAGCCAGAATGGCCCCATGGTGAGCCAGCCTTCCCCCACCGAGCACACCCCTACCGGGCACACCCCCACCGAGTCCTTCGAGGTGATCGTGGTGGGCGGCGGCCACGCCGGCTGTGAGGCGGCGCTGACGGCGGCCCGGCTGGGTTGCTCCACAGCTCTCTTTTCGCTCAACCTCGATCGCATCGCCTGGCAGCCCTGCAACCCTGCGGTGGGCGGGCCGGCGAAGAGTCAGCTGGTGCACGAGGTGGATGCCCTCGGGGGCGTGATCGGCCGCCTGGCCGATGCCACCGCCCTGCAGAAGCGCGTGCTCAATGCCAGCCGCGGGCCGGCGGTGTGGGCCCTGCGCGCCCAGACCGACAAGCGCCAGTACGCCCGCCAGATGCTGCAGCTGCTGCAGCACACCCCCAACCTGGCCCTGCGCGAGGCGATGGTGACCGGCCTGCTGGTGGAGGACGACCGCGTCACTGGCGTGCGCACCTACTTCGGCAGCACCTACGGTGCCGGCGCCGTGATCCTCACCGCCGGCACCTTCCTGGGGGGGCAGATCTGGGTGGGTAACCAGTCGATGAGCGCCGGGCGGGCCGGCGAGCAGGCGGCCGAGGGGCTCACCGCAGCACTGGAGGCGCTCGGCTTCCAGATGGGGCGCCTCAAGACCGGCACCCCGGCCCGGGTCGACCGGCGCAGCATCGCCCTCGATCAGCTGGAGGAGCAGCCCAGCGACGCCCACGACCGCTACTTCTCCTTCGATCCCAGCAGCTGGGTGAGCGGTGAGCCGATGAGCTGCCACATCACCCGCACCACGGCGGCCACCCACCAGCTGATCCGCGACAACCTGCATCTCACGCCGATCTACGGCGGCTTCATCGACAGCAAGGGCCCGCGCTACTGCCCCTCGATCGAGGACAAGATCGTGCGCTTCGCCGACAAGGACTCGCACCAGATCTTCCTGGAGCCGGAGGGGCGCGATACGCCGGAGATCTACGTGCAGGGGTTCTCCACCGGCCTGCCGGAGCGGCTGCAGCTGGAGCTGCTGCGCACCCTGCCCGGCCTGGAGCAGTGCGTGATGCTGCGGCCCGCCTATGCGGTGGATTACGACTACCTGCCCGCCACTCAGCTGCGCCCCTCGCTCGAGACCAAGCGGGTGCGGGGGCTGTATTCAGCCGGCCAGCTCAACGGCACCACCGGCTATGAGGAGGCTGCCGCCCAGGGGCTGGTGGCCGGCCTCAACGCCGTGCGCCAGCTGCGGGGGCAGGAGCCGGTGCACTTCCCCCGGGAAGGCAGCTACATCGGCACGATGATCGACGATCTGATCACCAAGGATCTGCGCGAGCCCTACCGGGTGCTCACCAGCCGCAGTGAATACCGGCTGGTGCTGCGCGGCGACAACGCCGATCGCCGCCTGACGCCCCTGGGCCGTGAGTTGGGGCTGATCGATGACCGGCGCTGGCAGATCCATCAGCGCAAGCAGGCGGCGATCGCCGCCGAGACGCGGCGGCTGGATACGGTGCGGCTCAAGGCCAGCGATCCGGTGGCTGCGGCGGTGCAGGAGCAGACCGGCGCCGCGATCAAGGGCTCGATCACCCTGGCGGATCTGCTGCGCCGCCCCGGCTTCCACAGCGCCGACCTGGTGCGCCATGGCCTGGCGGATGCCGAGCTGCCGCTCGATGTGCGCGAGGGCGCCGAGATCGACATCAAGTACAGCGGTTACCTGGCCCGCCAGCAGCAGCAGATCGATCAGGTGAAGAAGCAGGAGCACCGCGCCATCCCGGCCGGTCTCGATTACGAGGCGATCGGCACCCTCTCCCGCGAAGCCCGCGAGAAGCTGGCGGCGATCCAGCCCCTCAACCTCGGTCAGGCCGCCCGAATTCCCGGCGTCAGCCACGCCGACGTGACGGCGCTGTTGCTGTGGCTGGAGTTGGACGGTCGCCGCCGGGCGCTCGTGACTCCGGGCCAGGACCGATAGCCTGTTGCCCCTTCTGCGGCCAGCTGGCCGGCCTCTCGCCGCGATGAACGCCACCAGGGCCTACTGGGAGCTGCGGGCCGAGCAGGTCATGGACCGGGTGTTCCAGCCGGTGATCCTCGATGGCGGCCTTGAGGGTGGCCGTGGTGGGCAGCACCGTTCTGCCCACCGCGATCCGCGGCGCGCCGATGACACCAGCATCGAGGTGGAGGTGCGTCCCCTCACCACGATGGCCCCGCCCCGCTGGTTGATCCTCTCGGGCGGTGGCCTGGCCTGCCTGGCGCTTGCCGCCGCCGTGGGTTTCGGAATGGCCTGGCGACAGGCGCAGGCGGAGCTGCGGCAGGAGCGCACGATCCGTCTGCTGGAGGGCATCCGCACCCTGCCGCCCGCCTCGGGCCCCGCCCCAGCCCCCGCTGCCACGGCCGCGGCGCCCCGGCCGGCGACCCCGCCACGGGATGCCGCCGATGGTCTGCCGCCGCCGCCGCCCGATCAGGCCTGGATCCAGGAGCTGGCCCGTCTCGATGGCCCCGCTCCCGCCGGAACCCCACCGCTGCGGGTACCCCTCAATGGCACCCTGCGGGCACCAGCGCCGCGGCCGGCGGCCACCAGCCCCAGCGGTTCCGCTGGTGCGCCGGAGTTGCTGGGGATCGTTCACGTACCGGGGCGGGCTGGCTCGGCGATCTTCCAGGTGGGCCGCAGCTCGTTCAGCGTCACCACCGGTGAGCTGATCGGCTCCAGCGGCTGGCGCCTTCAGGGCACCAGCGCCGATGCGGTGCTGATTCAACGCGGTAGCGAGAGCCGACGCGTCAGCATCGGCTCTGGTGTGTGAGCCCCTGGCCCGTGCCTGAACGGCCCCTCTGGCCTTCCCCTGAACCCCTCTGGCAGGCCCCTGCGGCTGCAGTGGCCGCAGGGGTGGCCCCGACCCTGACCGGTCCCTGGCGCCTGCTGCTGCTGGGGGATGGCAGCCCCACGCGCCATCTGCAGTCGTTGACCGGGCTGCCGGTGGAGGTGGAGGTGATCGCGATGGCTGCCGATCCCGATCCCGGCGCTGAGGCACCGGCCGAGGTGGCCGAGCTGGAGCCGCCACTGCTGCGCCGGCAGGTGTGGCTGCGCTGCGGCGGCGACACCCTGGCCTGGGCTGAGAGCTGGTGGAATCAGCGGGAGGCCGAGCGCCACCTGCGCCAGCGCTCCCAGCCGATCTGGCGCAGCCTCACCGCCGGGCGCGCCGAGCTCTATCGGGAGGTTGATGGCCTGGCCCTGGTGCGAGCCCCTGGCCTGGCGGCCGGTTTCGGCTGCGAGGGCCCCTACTGGAGCCGCCACTACCGCTTCTTCCGCAGCGGCCGGGAGCTCACCGTGATTCGTGAGGTGTTCTCCCCCCGGCTGCAGGCCTGGCTGGGCCCGGCGGATGCGACCCCCTGAAGCCTGCGAATCATCACGTTCTGTAACGAGGGTCACGACCTGCTACGGAGTGTGCTTGACAGCTTGCGCCCCTTTGTGATCCAGCCAGGCTGAGTGCAGTCTGTGGGGTGGTGGTGATGGCAGCGCGACGGCATTGTGATCGGGTCGAGGCTCCGGAGTGGCTGACGCTCACCGATCTCGGACGGATCTATGGCATCTCGGCCGTGCACTGCGGTCGCCTGCTGAGCGAGGCTGGCCTGCGGGACGGTGACGGCCATCCCACCGATCGGGCACTCCAGAGCGGTTGTGCCTCGCCGCAGCAGCACCGCCATGGCGGCCAGCCCTGCTGGCATCGTCAGCAGTGTGCGGGCGCCTTCGAGGCCGCCGGCCTGAAGACGGTGCGGGGCCTCACCCTGGTGCAGCAGTGGGCCGATCTGCTCAGTGCCATGGCCGTGGGCTCGCCTGCGATCAGCACCAGCGCAGCGCAGATGGCTGAAGAGATGCCGGCGGAGCTGCTGGAGCCGGTGAACCGCCAGCTGCGACGCCTTGGTTCCAGTTTTCAGGTGCAGCGCTCCGGCGCTGGCCTCACGCGAGCCGCCGCCGCGACGAGCGCGGCACGGCGCGAGCCGCAGCCGCTGAGGGCTGGGACGGAGGTTCCGGTGGCGCGAGTGGTCCGCCGGCCACGGGCTCACGGCGCCAGCGGCTCACGCTGAAGCTGGCGTCGTCAGGCCAGTCCTGCGCCTGGTTCTGAGTCTGCGGCGGCTGAACCACCGCGGGCTGTGGCGGTAGCAGCGGTGCGCTGCGGCGGGAGATCGCCTCCAGCGGCTGCCGGCGCCCGGATCGTGCTGGCGATGGCGTGGCTGAGCGCTCCTGCCAGGGCTCGCGCCAGCCCTCGTCGTCCTCGAGCAGCCAGTCGATCTTGTTCTCCACCCAGCGGCCCAGATCGCCGGGGCGCAGCCGGGGTGAGGAGCGAGAGCCAGGCCTGCTGCCGGCCACGCCGTCCACCAGCTGCCGGCCGGCCGTCATCCACTGATCCAGCCGCTGCTCCAGCCCAGGCTCCGGGCGCCGGTAGCTGCGGCGGCTGGGGGTGTCGCCCCAGTCCGAGCGGGCGTCGCGGCTGTCGAAGCTGTTGCGTCCGTCGCGTCCGTCGCGCGGGTCACGATCGTCCCAGGGGGAGCGGCTGCGGGAGGAATCCACCATCGCTGCAGGCTAGGCAGCGCCAGGCGCTTCAGGCCGCTGCGGCTTCAAACACCAGCTGGCAGCTGGGGTGCCAGCGCCCGCCATGCAGGCGTTCGCAGCAGAGCCGGCAGGCCACCCCCGCCTGGCGCCTCCGGTAGGGCGCCGTCAGGCCGCAGCTGGGGCAGCGGGCGATCCAGCGGGCAGGCCGGGTCGGCAGGGGGAAGCGGTGCCGCACGCTCACCTCGAACTCCCGCTGGGCCGCGTTGATCGCCGCCATCCGGGCGCGGAAGTGGGGGCCATGGGCCTCGTCGAGCCCCAGCACCCGGTGGATCCAGGCGTGGATCATCTCGTGGCAGAGCGTGCTGGTGGTTGCTGCTGTCGGCAACGGCTCGAGCAGCGGTCGTGACAGCACGATCTCGCTCAGGCTGGACCCGTCGGGGCGGCGCCCATAGCGGTAGAGGCCGGCGCTGCGGCGCATGCGGCCATCGCTCCAGCGCACGCTCACCAGGCTGAGGCCATCGGGGGCCAGGGCGCCCTCGAAGTGCTCGCGGTTCAGCCGGTGGAACAGGGGCAGCAGCGGAACCAGGGGCATGCCGTCGGGGCGGGCGCGCTGTCGCGCACGGGCCGGCTGAGTCTGGCTGAGGAAACCCGCACCGCCGCAGGTCGGCGCAGAGCCGCGCCGCTCCTGCAGAATCGGCCCCACTTGCGTTCCCGTGCGTCCATGGACATGCAACTGGTGCAGACCATCGGCACCAAGGCCCTGGCGGCCGGTGCCGGCGCCCTGCTGCTCTACTGGACCATCAGCGCCGTGAAACTGGTGCTGAACGCCCGGGGCATCAACCCGGTGATCAAGCAGTTCTTCACCCAGGTGGCCTCCGGTCGGATCGACGCCGCCTACCTGCTCACCACCAAGAACTACCGCTCGCACGTGAACCGCCAGCAGTTCCTGCGCTTCCTGGCGGGGCTTCAGTTGAACAAATACCGCAACCTCAAGTCCGGCCGGCCGCGTATCCAGGAGGACCAGATCATCCTCACCGTCAAGCTCAAGGCGGAGAACAACGAGGAGCTGCCCCTCGATTTCACCTTCGTGAAGGTGGAGGACGACTGGCGCGTGGATCGCATCCAGAAGCTCGCGGCGGCCTGATCTCCTGCCTGGCCGACGCGTGACTGCGACCCAGACCCCGCAAGCCCGGCGCGCCGCTGAACTGCGGCAGCTGCTCAACCGTGCCGCGCACGCTTACTACGTCCTCGATGCTCCCGAGATGGAGGATGCGGTCTACGACCGCCTCTACCGCGAGCTGCTGGAGCTGGAGACTGCCCAGCCGGAGCTGATCACCGCCGACAGCCCCACCCAACGCGTGGGTGGCGCCCCGGCCGAGGGCTTCCAGAGCGTGCGCCACCGCATCGGCCTGCTCAGCCTCGACAACGCCTTCAATGCCGCTGAGCTGGAGGCCTGGTACGGCCGCCTGCTCCGGGTGCTCGACCGCGAACCTTCCGCCGGTGAAACCAGGCCGGCCCTGCCGATGGTCGGCGAGCTGAAGATCGATGGCAACGCCCTGGCGCTCAGCTACGAGAACGGTCTGCTGGTGCGGGCCGCCACCCGCGGCGACGGCGAGCAGGGGGAGGAGATCACGGCCAACGTGCGCACCATCCAGAGCGTGCCGCTGCGCCTGCAGCTGGAGCGCCCCCCGGCCTGGGTCGAGGTGCGTGGCGAAGCCCTGATCCCCGACGGTACCTTCGCGGCGATCAATGCCGAGCGTTCGGCCCGGGGTGAGGCTCTGTTCGCCAACCCTCGCAACGCCTGCGCCGGCACCCTGCGCCAGCTGGACCCGCGCGTGGTGGCGGCCCGCCGGCTCGATTTCTTCGCCTACACCCTGCATCTGCCGGACGGGTGGCAGTCGGGAGGGGCGGATCCAGGGTGGCCCCGCACCCAATGGGAGAGCCTGCAGTGGCTGCAGGCCGCCGGCTTCAAGGTGAATCCCAATGCGGCCCTATTGCCGGATCTGGAGGCGGTGGAAGGGTTCTTCGACCAGTGGGAGGAGGGCCGTAGGCAGCTGCCCTATGCCACCGACGGCGTGGTGGTGAAGCTCAACGACCTGCGCCTGCAGGCCGACGCCGGCTTCACCCAGAAGGCTCCCCGCTGGGCGATCGCCCTCAAATACGCCGCCGAAGAAGCCCCCAGCAAACTGCTGCGACTGGCCTGTCAGGTGGGCCGCACCGGCGCCGTGACGCCGGTGGCCGAGTTCGAACCAGTGCCCCTCGCCGGCACCACGGTGAGCCGGGCGACCCTGCACAATGCCGATCGCCTGGCGGAGCTGGATCTGCACGCCGGCGACACAATCGTGGTGCGCAAAGCCGGCGAGATCATCCCCGAGGTGGTGCGGGTGGTGCGCGAACTGAGGCTCGCCGGCACCGTGCGGCTGGAGCTGCCCCACACCTGCCCGGAATGCGGCTCGGAGCTGGTGCGGGAGGAAGGCGAGGCGGCCACACGCTGCGTGAACAGGAGCTGTCCAGCGATCCTTCGCGGCGCCCTGCGCCACTGGGTGAGCAAGGGGGCCCTGGATGTCGATGGGCTAGGGAGCAAGTTGATCGAGCAGCTGGTGGACAAGGGCCTGGTGGGGGCGATCGACGACCTCTACAGACTGGATACGTCCTTGCTGGCCAGTCTGGAGCGAATGGGCTCCAAGAGCGCTGAAAACCTGGTGGCAGCCCTGAACACCTCAAAAACCCAGCCCTGGCATCGACAGCTCTACGGCCTGGGCATCCGTCATGTGGGCGAAGTGAACGCCAAGGCTCTGGCCAAAGCCTTTCCCAGTGCTGCCGATCTCGCCACAGCGGCCGAGCACACACCCGAATTGATCTCAGGGATTCACGGCATTGGCAACGAGATTGCCCAATCCCTGCAGCAGTGGTTCTCTACTCCCGCCAACCAGCAGCTGCTCACCGCCCTGGAGCACCGAGGGTTTTCCCTAGCGGCCGGTCCGAAGGAGCGGGAAGCGCCAGCTGGGAGCGATGGTGTCGAGGCTCCTCTCGCCGGCCAGACTTTCGTGCTCACCGGCACCCTGCCCAACCTCAGCCGCAGCCAAGCCCAGGCCCTGATCGAAGCGGCGGGCGGTAAGGTCAGCGGCTCGGTGAGCAAGAAAACCAGCTACGTGGTGGCTGGCGCGGAGGCCGGAAGCAAGCTCTCAAAAGCTCTTGACCTTGGACTAACCATACTGAACGAAGATATGCTGATTGCACTGACGAGAAGCAAGTCATAGGCAAATGGTCATTGGATCTGGAATTGATTTTGTTGTCACTTGGGTGGACGGAAGTGACGCAGACGTAATCAAGGGCGCATTGGGGAGTCTCTAGGTAATAGAGCAATGGGAAGCCGCCGGGAGTCGGCCTGATGCTTGGGGCTCCGAATTGCCTCGTCTGAGTTCTTCTCAGTCATCTGATGATTCTTTGATCTCACTTATTCGTTCACATGGAGGTCAATCAGGACCTCCGAGCACGCCATCTCCACGTTCAGGTCGTCGCAAGCAGCCGACGCCTTGCCAGGAAAAGATTCATCAGCGCTGCAGGCGCGTTGACCTTGCAGCGGTTTTTCGCGATCCCTCGTAGTCGGGTCTTCGCAAAGCCGAACTGCTGCTTGATCACCCGAAAGGGAGGCTCGCCCATTGCACGGACGTGCACTTTTGCCGTCTCGATCAGATCCGCCAGCCCGCTATCTGCACTGTCGGCCAAGACTCGACGCTTGCCTGGACGCATCGCCACCCGCAATATCGTTGGCTTGCCAGCCATCTCAGCTCTTGGCAATCCCTTGGTAGCCAGCATCGGTGTAGACCATCTCCTCGTCGCCATGCAACAGCTCGGCTGCCTGGGTCGGGTCGTGGACGTTCGCAGACGTGGTGACGACTGAATGGATCAGGCCGGAGTCCTTGTCGACACCCGGGTGCACCTTTATCCCGAAATGTCACTGGTTGCCCTTCTTGGCCTGGTGCATCTCTGGATCCCGCTTCTCATCCTTGTTCTTGGTGGAGCTGGGCGCTGCGATCAACGTGCCATCCACGATCGTTCCCTGTTGCATCGTCATGCCAACTGCGCCGAGGTGTGTTTTGACCGTCGCAAAGATCTGCTGACCAAGGTCGTGCTTCTCAAGCAGATGACAGAAGGTCGGGATCGTTGTCTCATCCGGGATCCGGTCGCTGATTAGGTCAATGCCTGCAAAATGACGCATGGTGGGCACCTCGATCAAGGTCTCTTCCATGGCCGGATCCCTGAGGGAGTGCCACTGCTGCACCAGTTGGATCTGCAGCATCGTGGCCAGCGGCTATGAAGGTCGCCCACTCTTCTTGCTGGTCTTGGCGGTGGACTGCTCGTCATCAGAGAAGCCGAGCTGCCTGCCGCCCATCAATCCAGTCCTGGCCTGCGATCACAGGGCCATTCTCGCGGAGGCTGGCCTGGTTTTCCAGAGTCTCCCTAGTACCCTTTCTGCCAATCCCACATGTCACGGGACACGATGTTCCCGCGCAGCCTCGCCTCGCCCAGGCTTGTCTGCGCCCACAAGTAGTTGTTGTCGAAGACGTCAAAATACCAGTCATTCTCGTTTACGATTGAGTTGTCCGGTCCCACCCCCTTCAAATGGACGACTCCCCCTGCCATGTCGTGCTCCGGAACCGCTGCGGGTAGGCTCCAGGGAACCAGGACAGCGCCAAGACCTGCCGGGGCCGTCCAGGATTCCGGCACTAAACGAGTGCCACGTTCATGCGCCCCTTCTGTCCTCTCCCGAAGTTTCGGCAATCCCCACCGATGCCACTAACCGAACAACGGCAATCGTCAACCCTGGCCCCATCGCCCTGGCCTCATCGCGGGCCGGGCGCACCTCGACGAAGAATCCGAGCTTGCGACCAGGAACGGATCGGATCCCCTCGACAACACGCGGGAGTCTGAATCGACGAGCCCTGCGAGAAACTTCGCTTCGCAGGGCAGGATCTATCTCGCTCGCCGAAAAATCAGGTCGCCTCTACAGATAGCTGCCCCAATGAAGCTGCACTCACCTCGTGAATCATACCTCTGGCTGAAGGCGCTCTGGGACCACAAGCGGTCCCAGAGCATGACCCGTGCCCAGCTCGAAGCGCTTCAATCAAGGAAATTCCGCCGCCTCGCGACCTACGCCTGGCGGAAGTCGCCCTTCTACCGCGAGGTCATGGCATCCCGGGGCCTCGACCCGTGCCACTGCCGGCCCGCCGATTTCCCCGTGCTCACCAAGGCCGATGTGCTGCGCCACTTCGACCGCCTGGTTACCGACCCGAGGATCTCACGCGCGCGTGTTGCGGAGTTTCTCGCCCGTTCGACCGATCCTCGGGAACTCCTCGACGGTCGTCACCATGTGCTGCACACCTCGGGCACTTCCGGCACCGTCTGCTACTACGTGTATTCGCAAGAGGCGTGGATCCGCGGCGCCAGCCACGCCATGAGGGTCTCGCCGCTGCGCTGGCGCCTGCGCACCGCCTTTGTGGCCGCCACGCGCGGCCACTTCGCCGGGGCCAGCCTGATGCTCACCGGCAACCACGGAACCAATGCCGCGCTCTTCGACGTCCGCACCTTCGATGTTGGCCAGCCGATGCCGCAGCTTGTCGACGTGCTCAACGCGTTTCAGCCGCAGATGCTGACCGGATACGCCGCAGTGCTCAAGCAGCTGGCCGAGGCGCAGCGACGCGGCGACTTGCGCATCCGTCCGATCAAGATCGTCAGTGGCGGCGAGCCGCTACCCCCGGAAACGAAATCGCTGTTGCAGCGCACCTTCGGGGTTCCGGTGCTGAACGTCTACGCCTCTAGCGAACACCTTTACATGGGCCTCACGTACCCGGGGCTGGAGGACATGTACCTCATGGAGGACGAATTGATTTTCGAGCTCGGCGCGGATCACACCTGCGTCACCAACCTTTTCAACTACACCATGCCGCTGATTCGGTACCGCATGGACGACGTGTTCGTTCCGGCGGACGGCCAAGGCAGCCCGTTCCCGTACCGGCGCGTCCGGGAAATCGTCGGCCGCACCGAAGACGCGCTCGTCTTCCCCAACCGGCACGGCCAACACGATTTCATCCACCCGATCGTGCTGGTCGAACTGGTGGTGCCCGGCTTGGACGCCTGGCAGGTCGTCGTTGATAGCGGCCTCTCGTTCCGGTTCCTCGCCCGTCTCGATCCCGGCCTTTCCGCCGCCGAACGTGTCGAGTGCCTGCGCTGCCTGCACACGCGCCTCCAGGCCATCCTCGCGGAAAAGGACATGACCCAGGTCCGCTTCCGCATCGAGGAGGTGGACGCCCTGGCCATTGATCTGCAGACGGGAAAATTCCGGCTCGTCCTCCACGCCTCACCCGAGGCCACCGCCGTGCGCGCGCCTGGATCGTCCTCCGGTGAACAGCCGACGCCACTGCGCGCTTGACGCGCCGGGCGAAGGAGGAACCGGATACCGCCTTCGCCAGTCGGGACTGGCGCGGGGCCAAGAACCTCAGGGAACGCGACAGCAGCATTTTCGCCGCTCTCGCCGCCCAGGACTTCTCGGCGCTGCGGTGAGGGTGCTGCTCGATACCCACGTGTGGCTGTGGTGGCTGCTGGGCAGTGAGCGGCTCAGCGCCAGCGAGCTCTCGATCAGCTGGCGGCCTGCGGCCACACCGGCCTGGCGGGGATGCGGCTCTGGGAGGTCCAGATGCTGCAGGCCAAGGGCCGCCTGATCCTGAATCGCCTGAGGTACTTACGCAGATGGCGCCGGGAGAGTTCCATCCCGGCGAACTCCCAGCGCTGGTCTCGGCATCCACCATGTGGGAGAGGTGAACGCCAGGGCCCTGGCCAAGGTCTTCGTCAGCGCCGCTGATCTGGAGATCGCTCAGAGCCTTCAGCAGTGGTTCACCACCCCCGCCAACCAGGCCCTGCTTGAGAACCTGGGCAAGGTGGGGTTCTCCCTGGCCGCCTCCGAGGCGGAGCTGGCCGCGGCCGCTCGAGCGGAGGCTGAGGGCTCAGCCGCCCTGGTGGGCCAGACCTTCGTGCTGACCGGCACCCTGCCCTCGCTCAGCCGCAGCCAGGCCCAGGCCCCGTAGCGTCGGCCTGCCGGCCACCCTCCTGATGCTGCAGACCCAGCCCCGCGTCTTCCGCTGGATCAAGACCGACTGCGGTCGGGCCAAGTACGTCGCGCTGGCGGCCCGGCCGGGGGTGCTGCCGCAGCTGCGGCTGGCCTGGTTCGTGCTGATCGCGGCCCTGCGGGACTGGCGCCTGGCCGATCCGGATCAGGTCGGCGGTTCCGGGCCCTCCGGCACGGGCTGAGCGGCCTTCAGGGCTGTGCGCGCCGCCCGTCCCACCAGCCAGACCACGGCCACACTGGCCACGACCCCCATCACCCGCAGGCTCCAGGTGCCCGCATCGGCCCGGCCGGACAGCACCTCCCCGAAGCGGGCCGCATCGCCGGCCAGCGCCCCCAGACCGCAGAACAGGATCGTGCCCGGCAGGATCCCGATCAGCCCCAGGGAGTAGTCGCGCAGGCTGACCTCGCTGAGGCCGTAGGCCAGGTTGAGCAGGGAGAAGGGAAAGGCCGGCGACAGCCGCGTCAGCAGCACCAGCTTCAGGCCCTCACCGCTGACCGCCTGTTCCAGGGCCTGCAGCCTTGGCCAGGACGCCAGCCGCCGCCGCGCCCAGTGGCGCAGGGTGTAGCGCCCGAGCAGGAAGGCCGCCTCGGCCCCCAGGCTGGCGCCGATGAACACGATCACGCTGCCCCAGGCCGTGCCGTAGAGCGCGCCGGCCAGCATCGAGGCCCAGACCCCTGGCAGCAGCAGCGTCACCCACAGGGCATAGAGGGGGATGAACAGCAGTGCGCCGATGGGCGAGCGCAGGGCTGGCAGCCAGGCCTGCCAGTCGACGGCGTTCAGGGGATCCGTCATCGCCGCGCCTCGCTCACAGCCAGTACCAGTCGGCGAAGGCCGCCGCCTGGCCGCAGACCCGGCCCTCCTGATCCAGCAGGCTCCAGAGGCGGGCATTGCGGATCTGGAAGCGGCGGCCGCTGGCGCTGATGCGGATGCCGTTGTAGCCGCGCAGGGCCTGGCTGGCGCGGGCCTGCGCCAGCATCGCCGCCCGCGCCGGCCGTTGCTCCGGTTCCGCGGTGAGCCGCGACGGCATGCCCACCAGCGCCCTCCAGGGGCGCTCCCACAGCTGCAGCGCCGCCGCATTGGCGTAGGTGAGGCGCGGATCGGTGCCGCCGTCGTGGGCGAGCACCACGGTCGCACTGGCGAACAGCTCCTGGGCCAGGTGCTGCCACTGGCCGGCCAGCACCCGCTCGCCTGCCAGCAGCGGTGTGGCGAAGGCCTGGTGGTGGCTGGCCAGGATCCGCAGGCACAGCTGTCCCTGCTCCGGCGTCAGCCATGGCGCCGGCGCCGCTGCTGGTGTGCTCATGGTTCAGCCGCCTGTTCCCGGCCGGTGGCCATGGCGGTGGCCATGGCACTGGCACTGAAGGCGGCCCCCTGGGCCTTGAGGTGCTCCACGAAGTGTCGGCCCGCTTCCGGGAAGCGGCCGTCCTCGGCCAGGGGCAGTGGGCCGGCCGCATCCAGGCCGGTGTCGCCCTCCATGGCCGGGGTGATCACCACCAGGGCCGGATCGAGGGCCGCCTCGTAGCGCCACCAGCGGTTGGGGTCGCGGATCGCGGCGGGGGTGTGGGCCTGGGCTCCATCGGCGATCGGTGCACCGCTCGGGCCGCTTGCAGCCTCCTCCGCCTGACCCGCCGCCCGGGCCTCCCGGGCCTTCTTGGCCAGCAGCAGGCGGCGCTGTTCGGCCAGGTCGCTGAGCAGCTGGGCGCGGGTGCGGCCGCGCAGCTGGAACAGCACGAAGGGGTCCTCGCTGAAGCGCTCGCCCATCAGGTAATACACCGCGCTGATGTGCTTGCAGAGGTTGCCCTTGCCGTTGCGGTTGTCCAGGCAGGTGCATTCGCTGCGCACCTCCTGCAGCTTGAACGGGAACAGCCGCCGGCCGCTGGCGGCAAAGGCCCGCTCGATGTCCTGCGGCATCACGCCGGCCAGCAGCTGCGCCGACCAGCGCGCCTTCTGGCCGAGGGCCTCCAGCACATAGCGCCAGTCGTCGTCGCTGAGCACATCCAGCCAGATCTTCAGCTTGTAGGGCTCCTCGCCGCTGCCCTGCACGCGGGCGTGCACGCGACGCCCCTCGAAGCGGATCGAGAGCACATTGCCCTCTCGGGCATAGGCCCAGGCCCGCTCCAGCCGCTTCTTGAAGCGGTAGCCGTTGATCAGCTCCATCCACTGCTCCACCCACCAGGGCTGCTGGCCCAGGCCCTGCTCGCCCAGCTGGGTGGTGATGGCGGTGTGGTTGCCGGGGGTGCTGGTCATGGCGTCACTCCTCGCTCAGGGTCACCAGCTCCTTGAGCTGGCCGATGTCCATGCCGCCGAGCCATTCCTCACCGGAGCCGACGATGTCCTCCGCCAGCTTCGACTTCTCCTTGATCATCCGATCGATCCGCTCCTCCACCGAGCCGCTGGTGATGAACTTGTGCACCAGCACCCGGTTCTGCTGGCCGATCCGGTAGGCGCGGTCGGTGGCCTGGTTCTCCACGGCCGGGTTCCACCAGCGGTCGATGTGGAATACATGGCTGGCGCGGGTGAGGTTGAGGCCCACGCCGCCGGCCTTGAGCGACAGCAGGAACAGCTGCGGGCCGCGGGGATCCTCCTGGAAGCGATCCACCATCGCCTGGCGCTCGGTCTTGCTGGTGTTGCCATAGAGGAAGGGCACCTCCTGGCGCCACTTCTGCTCCAGGTGAGCCTTGAGCAGGTGGCCCCATTCCGCGAACTGGGTGAACAGCAGCGCCCGGTCGCCCGCTTCGATCACCTCCTCGAGAATCTCCTCGAGACGCTGCACCTTGGCGCTGCGAGCGGCGAAGTTGTTGAAGAAGCCGGCTTCGGCCGTGTCGGGGTCCTGCTTGAGGGCCAGGGCCGGGTGGTTGCAGATCTGCTTGAGCCGCGTCAGCAGCGCCAGCACCTGGCCGTGCTTCTGCCCCAGCGGCGCCCGGGCGATCGCATCGAGGCTCTCCTCCACGGTCTTGTTGTAGAGCTTCTTCTGCTCGGGGGCGAGGCCCACCCACTCGTTCAGCTCCAGCTTCTCGGGCAGGTCGGTGATGATCGATTTGTCGGTCTTCAGGCGGCGCAGGATGAACGGCCCCACGCGGCCCTTGAGATCCCGCAGCGACGACATGTCGCCGTAGCGCTCGATCGGCAGGCGGTAGCGCTGGCGGAAGAACGGCTCATCGCCGAGCACCTTGGGGTTGAGGAAATCCATCAGCGCCCACAGCTCGCTGACGCGGTTCTCCACCGGGGTGCCGGTGAGGGCGATGCGGAAGCGGCTGCCCCCCCCCTTGGCCCCCCGCAGCGGCCGGCCCAGATCCCGGGCCGCCATCGATTGCTTGGCGGTGTGGTTCTTGATCGCCTGGGCTTCGTCGATCACCACCCCCTGCCAGTCGAGCTTGTCGAGCACCTCGCTGTCGCGCTGCAGCAGGCCGTAGCTGGTGAGCACCAGATCCACCCCCGCCAGCGCCTTCTTCAGGGCGTCGGGCGTGCTGGGCCGCTTCGGGCCGTAGTGCTCGGTCACCACCAGCTCCGGCGTGAATGCCGCCGCCTCGCGCTTCCAGTTGGTGAGCACCGAGGTGGGCGCCACCAGCAGCACCGGTCGCTTCAGTTCCCCCTCGGCCTTGAGGTGCTGCAGGAAGGCCAGCAGCTGGATCGTCTTGCCCAGGCCCATGTCGTCGGCCAGGCAGGCGCCCTGATCGAAGCGGTGCAGGAAGGCCAGCCAGCCCAGGCCCCGCTCCTGATAGGGCCGCAGCTGGCCGGCGAAACCGGGCGGCGCCGGCAGGGGATCGGGGGCCTTCTGCTGGTGGTACTGCTCCAGCACCGCCTGCAGGCGCGGGCCTGCGGTGAAGGCGTGCACCGGCAGGCGCTGCAGCGTCTCGCCCTCGTTGCCGGTGATGCGCAGGGCATCGTCGAGGCTGAAGGGGGGCTCGGCGGCGCAGAACTTCTCGGCGTTGCGCAGATCCAGGGGTCGCAGTTCGATCCAGGCGCCCTTGTGCTGCACCAGCGGGCTGCGCTTGGCCTGCAGCTTCTCCAGATCGCGCAGGTTGAGGGTGACGCCGCCGATCATGAACTCCCAGCGCCAGTCGAGGGTTTCGCCGAGGGTGAAGCCGCGGGAGGTCTCCGGTAGCTCGGCGGTGATCGCCAGGCCGAGGCGCGAGGCCAGGCCACCGGACAGGCTGGCGGGTAGCACCACGCCCACGCCCACGTCGCGCAGGCGGGCCGCGGCGGTGCGCACCAGTACGAATGCCTCCGCCGGCGTGAGCTGCATCGTTTCCGGGGTGGCCGCATCGAGGCCCCGCTCGATCGGTTCGAACACCGTCAGGGCCCGGCCCAGGCCTTCCAGCAGCAGCGCTCCCGGCTGCTCCAGCTGGATCTCACCCAGGGCCAGGCGCCCGTCGCCCGCCGCCCACACCGTGCCGGCCGGCACCCGCAGGCTCGGATCGGCCTCGGCCTGCAACCCGAAGCGCAGCTCCCACAGCTCCTCGCCCTCCGGTGGCGCGAACAGCTCCAGGCAGGCCCGTGCCGGTGCCACGCGGCCGGCCACGGTTTCGCGCCAGTGGTGGCTGGCGGTGGCCAGGCGCTCCTGCTCCTCCTCATCGAGGTGGAGTTGGCCGTCGCGGCTGGCCAGGGCTTCTTCCCAGGCCGCGAGCAGCGGATCGAGGCCGCCACCGCCGGGGGCGAAGGCCTCGCGCAGCTGGCCGTCGAGCAATTTCTCCACCAGGCCCGCCACCAGCAGGCGGTTCGAGCGGGGCCGACCGCAGGCCAGATGGGGATCGATGCTGGCGGCCGCCACCACCTGGGGCATGCGCGCCGCCAGTTCCTCGAGGCGGCGGCGGTCGTCTTCGCGGTTGAGCAGTGGCTGCCAGCTGGCCTTGCCGCCTGCCGCCGCCGGCAGCCAGCGGCCCCGGGCGATCAGGCTCAGGCACCAGCGCTGCAGGTGCGCCCACCAGCGCAGGTCTTCGCCGAGGCCGGCTTCCGCGAAGCCGGAGAGGGGTAGCTGGTTGAGCCAGGCGGCCGCCGGGGCCGGCTTGAGGCACCAGCCCTCCACCTGCCAGGGCCACCAGGTCAGATCCCTGGGCAGCGGTTCACCGGCCTGCAGCGGCAGCCCGCTCCAGGGCCCTTCCGCATCGAGCTTGTTGCCGCGTGCGGCCTGGCGCCGACTGGGCAGGGTCAGGGTGGCGCTGGCCTGGCGCAGTGCTTCCGACCAGAAGTCGTTCTCGTCCAGCCAGGTGGCCAGATCATCCAGATCGAGGCTGAGGGGGTGGGCGGGCGCCGTCTGGTCGGGCGTCACCGGCTCGGCCACACGCCAGGTATCCGCCCAGATCAGCAGGCCCGCGGACGGGGCCTTGCCCTTGGCGAAGCTCCCCGCCGGCACGACGGGCAGCCAGGTGGCATGCAGCAGGCTCATGGGGGCAGGTGGACCGGTGCCGGCGGATCTGGACGGTTCAGGAACGCCCTGCGGGACGCCCAGCCCCCGCGAAGGCTCGCGAGAGGGCCCGTGATCCGTGAAGCACCAGCGCGGCGCCGATCAGCGGCAGCCAGGCACGAACGAGCTCCATCATCACAGCTGGCGCGACCCTGGCCAAGCCATCCCGCAGCGGTTCCAGCAGTGGCCAGGGGGCCAGGGGCGGCAGCCCGAGGCTGTGGATACCGCAGACCGCCCCCACCAGGCCCGCCTGCAGGTGGCTGTCGTCCGGATCGACCCGCTGCAGGTGGAAGGCCAGCAGGCCGTAGAAGAGGCCGCAGCCGCCGGCCCGCAGGCCCGCCTCCAGGCCGCTGATCAGCAGCCCCAGCCCCAGGGCGCTCAGGCCCGCCGCCAGGGCCCAGGCGATCGAGCGCAGCCGCAGTTCGGCGCGGCTGGGGGGTGCTGCAGCGGTGGAGGAGGCGGGTGTGGCGCCCAAGTCGGCCCGGCCGGGTCTGGGCGATCATGCCCTGCTCAGGCACGTTTCGCTCCGCTTCCGCCATGGCCGCCGCCCCCTCTGCCGCTCCCCTCGCCGGCGCCGGCCGCCCCCGCAGCGGTGCGGAGATCCGCGCCGCCTTCCTCGACTTCTACGAGCAGCGCGGCCACAAGCCGATGGCCAGCGCCTCCTTGGTGCCGGACGATCCCACCGTGCTGCTCACCATCGCCGGCATGCTGCCGTTCAAGCCGGTGTTCCTGGGGCAGCAGCAGCGACCGGCGCCCAGGGCCACCAGCAGTCAGAAGTGCATCCGCACCAACGACATCGAGAACGTGGGCCGCACGGCGCGGCATCACACGTTCTTCGAGATGCTCGGCAACTTCTCCTTCGGCGACTACTTCAAGGAGCAGGCGATTCAGTGGGCCTGGGAGCTGAGCACCGGCGTGTTCGGCCTCTCGCCGCAGAATCTCGTCGTGAGCGTGTTCCGCGAAGACGACGAAGCCGAGGCGATCTGGCGTGATGTGGTGGGGGTGAACCCCAAGCGGATCATCCGCATGGATGAGGCCGACAACTTCTGGGCCTCCGGTCCCACCGGCCCCTGCGGTCCCTGCTCGGAGATCTACTACGACTTCAAACCCGAACTCGGCGACGACGGCATCGACCTCGAGGACGACTCGCGCTTCATCGAGTTCTACAACCTCGTGTTCATGCAGTACAACCGCGATGCTGAGGGCACCCTCACGCCGCTGGCCAACCGCAACATCGACACCGGCATGGGCCTCGAGCGCATGGCTCAGATCCTGCAGGCAGTGCCGAACAACTATGAAACCGATCTGATCTATCCGCTGATCGAGACGGCGGCAGATCTGGCGGGCCTGGAGTACCGCGCCCTTGATGAGAAGGGCAAAACCTCCCTCAAGGTGATCGGCGACCACTCCCGCGCCATCACCCAGCTGATCTGCGATGGCGTCACCGCCAGCAACCTCGGCCGTGGCTACATCCTGCGCCGCCTGCTGCGTCGCGTCGTGCGCCACGGACGGCTCCTCGGCATCGACAAGCCGTTCCTGACGGCGATGGGCGAGGCGTCGATTGCCTTGATGCAGAGCGCCTACCCGCAGCTCGTCGAGCGGCGTGAGGTGATCCTGGCCGAGCTGGCCCGCGAGGAGGCCCGCTTCCTTGAAACCCTGGAGCGGGGTGAGAAGCTGCTGGCCGATGTGCTGGCGGCCAAGCCGAAGCAGATCTCAGGAGAACAGGCCTTCGAGCTCTACGACACCTACGGCTTCCCGCTGGAGCTCACCGAGGAGATCGCCGAGGAGCACGGACTCAGCGTCGATCTGGCCGGCTTTGAGGCGGCGATGGAGGCCCAGCGCCAGCGCGCCAAGGCGGCGGCGGTGAGCATCGACCTCACCCTGCAGGGGGCGATCGAGCAGATGGCGGCGGATCTTGAGGCCACCGCTTTCAAGGGTTATGAGGCCCTGGAACACCCCAGCTGCGTGCTGGCCCTGGTGGTGAACGGCGAGCCCGCGGAGCGGGCCACCGCTGGCGACAGCGTGCAGCTGGTGCTCGACGTAACCCCCTTCTATGGCGAGGGTGGTGGCCAGATCGGCGACCGTGGCGTGTTGAACGGCGATGGCGCCGGTGGTGACGGGGTGATCGTGGCGATCGAGGGCGTCAGCCGCAATCGCAGCGTGTTTGTGCACAGCGGCCGGATCGAGCGCGGCAGCCTGGCGGTGGGTGATCTGCTCAATGCCCAGGTGGATCGCGCCTGCCGCCGCCGCGCCCAGGCCAATCACACCGCCACGCACCTGCTGCAGGCGGCGCTCAAGCAGGTGGTGGATCCGGGCATCGGCCAGGCCGGCTCGCTGGTGGATTTCGATCGCCTCCGCTTCGACTTTCACTGCCCACGCGCCGTCACGGCCGCCGAACTCGAGCAGATCGAGGCTCTGATCAACGGCTGGATCAGCGAGGCCCACGGCCTCGAGGTGCAGGAGATGGCGATCGAGCAGGCCAGGGCCGCCGGCGCTGTGGCGATGTTCGGTGAGAAATACGCCGACGTGGTGCGTGTCGTTGATGTGCCCGGTGTGTCGATGGAGCTGTGCGGTGGCACCCACGTGGCCAACACCGCCGAGATCGGCCTGTTCAAGATCGTCAGCGAGAGCGGTGTGGCTGCCGGCATCCGCCGGATCGAGGCGGTTGCCGGTCCGGCGGTGCTCGCCTACCTCAATGAGCGCGACGGCGTGGTCAGGCAGCTGGGTGAGCGCTTCAAGGCCCAGCCCGGCGAGATCGTCGAGCGGGTGGGCCAGCTGGCCGATGAGCTCAAGGCCAGCCAGAAGGCCCTGGCCGCGGCGCGTGCGGAGCTGGCCCTCGCCAGATCGGCGGCGCTGGTGGCCCAGGCCGAGGACGTGGGCGGCCATCCGCTGCTGGTGGCCCGCCTCGATGGTGTGGAGGGCGCCGGCCTGCAGAGCGCGGCCCAGGGTCTGGCCGATCAGCTCGGCGATGCTGCTGCCGTGGTGCTGGGCGGCCTGCCGGATCCGGCCGACCTGGGCAAGGTGATCCTGGTGGCCGCCTTCGGCAAGGCTGTGATCGCCAGGGGGCAGAAGGCCGGCACGTTCATCGGCGGCATCGCCAGGGTCTGCGGTGGCGGTGGGGGCGGCCGGCCCAATCTGGCCCAGGCCGGCGGCCGTGACGGCGGTGCGCTTGATGGCGCCCTGGCCCAGGCACGCCAGGAGTTGCAGGCGGCCCTCGCTGGATGAGGGCCTTCCCCGACGGTCAGGGAACGCTGTTGCCCGCTGTTGGCCGTCGTGGTGGCTCGAATGCCAAAGGGGTCGTCGGCCTTGACCTCCTCCGTCACGGGCAGTCGCGTGATGGCGGTGAACGGTGTGTCGACGTTGGTGGTGATGCGGAGTGTGGCGTTCTCCAGGAAATCAATGCCCAGGATTCGGCCGCACCGTCGGGGGGATACGCCATTGGCCTGGCAGCAGCGGATTGTGGGCGACGCTCAGCAATTCTGATTGGACCCCAGTCCCCAGAGCGACTTCTGTGTGTGCTCAGAATGTTGCGATTACCGGCAGTTCGACTCATGCTTGCGGATTTGGCGTTCACGCAGACTTCTTGACCATCAACACGTCTCAGCACCTTCGCCGTATGCAGTGCGCAGCCAGGATCGGCGACCCGATCAGGACGGCCTTGAATGGCGAGCGGGTGCCATCATGGCGCCCGCTCGCATGGCCTCACGCTTACAGCGCTTCGACCTGGACCACGTCGTAGCCCTGGTTGGCGAGACGGTTGATTTCCGCGCAGACACCAGGGTCAGAGAAGACATAGGCATCGGCCTTGTTGTTGGTTGCCGGATAGCCCTGGGATGTCTTCGATCCTTTGCCGAGATAAGCGGCTTCACCGCTGTAATTAAACTGACCCGGGCTCGCATTCGCAGCGCCGATGGCACGAGCCTGCGGTGTTGCTGCGCACACGTAACGGCCAACGGGCAGCTGGGTGAGAGGCGTGAAGGGAGCATCCACCGTCGTGCTCACCGGCAGGGAGGCATTCGCCAGGAAATCAATCCCGAGGATGCCGGCCACGGCATTGGTCAGCACACCCTTGGCTTGTGCTTGATTGGCGATGCGACGGCTCTCTGGCAGTGGGTTCTGCCCCTTGAGCTGACCGTTGATCAGAGCCAGGAAATCCGTATTGGGAATGGCTTCAATGCCCAGCAATTCGCCGCTTGCGCTGAAGCGTCCACGCTGGCCTTGCTGAATCACGTTCGCTTCGGAGCCTTGTGCCGTCAGTGTCTGATTGGTCAACAGCGGATTGCTCACATCGCTCAACAGCTCAGATTGGCCCTGTAGGGCCAGCTGAGCCAGTTCGCGAACAGCTGGCATGCCAAGGCTGCTCTGCTTCGACTCTGGTGCGCTCATCTCGTTGGCGTTCGGCATGTTCGGATCGCTCTGGAACGCCTGGCGCGTTGGGATGCGGTACGAGATCGAACCGCCAACGATCAGGCCGAAGACGGTATCGGCTCCTGTATACCCTCGAAGCGAGATCGCTTGATTGACCGGCACTTCAACTGTGGCCCGCAGGCCAGGTGAATAACTTGAGTTGGTGGCGTTCAGTGCACTGGTACCAACCGCATTGCCCGCCAGGAGGTAGGGCGTGACCATCACATAGACAGGACGTTCCGCGACCCGCCCAACGGGAATCGAGAGGTTCAGTGCCCCAAAGCCAAGGCTACTCGGGCAGCTGTTGGCCTTGACCGCTCCGCTGGCACCCAGGCGCCAGCGCGACTTCTCCCATTGCGCGCCCATGGTGACCTGATTACTGAAGCAGCCAGGTGCGCTGTATCCGGCATAGCCAAGATAGATGCTGCTGGTGGATTGACTGCCAGGTGAAAACCAGCGGTAACCGATCTCGGTGCCAGCACCCCAGGCATTCTGGAAGCTGCTTCCGATCGATGTGGACGAGTAAAGGATGGAACGCGACTTGCTCTGCTGAATCGGTGTGAAGTAGGTCAGGCCGCCGGTGAAGGTTCCGTTGCCGCTCGGATAAACCGCCCCGAATCCGCCTGCCTGCGCACCAGCCCAGGGTTCAGTTCTGGGGTAGGTGCTGAGAATATCCCGTTCATCATCGCTCTCAGGAAGGTCGTTGGCGACAATCCCCTCACCGGCCAGGACAGAGACTGTATAGGTGCCATCTTCTTCTTTGGCGGCGACATATGTTGTGCCGCGAACCCCTAAGACCCTTGTGCCGATACAAGCTTTCTGTGGCCCGTTGACCACAATAATGCCTTGATTGAGGCTGAAGCACTTGGCGCCAACCTTGATCAGGGAGTTGCGGCCAAGCAGGCCGATGGCTCGAGAGTCGAACAACAACTCAGCCCGGCTTTTTCGGGTGCTCAGAATACTGCCACTGCCGGCAGTCTGGTTGACCTGTGCAGGCTTTTCATTGACAAAAACCTCGCGGCCATCCACCAAGCGGACCACTTTGGCTGTGCTGAGTGGAGCTGCAAGGGTTGGCGCAGCCACTAGGGCCGTGCCCATGATCGCAAGCAAGGATTGTTGCCCAGGCTTCATGGCCGACTTTTATGCAATGTTGCGGCAGTATTGCATATTATTCGCTGCGGCGTCAATTATGCCTGCGGCGCCGAGGTCGCTCTGCCCCTGTCTGCACGTGGCTGTCGAGCTAAACCAGAAACCGCACGGCTGGATCTGCTCGGACTGCGTCTTGAACGCGACCTTCTGGAATAAAATGAGTGGCGCCCGTTCTTGCTGGGTCTGTTGATGCGCGGATGGAGGCTGGTTCGGTTGTCTGTCACTTCGGTCACGTCTCGCTGGAAATGTATCGATTGGCTCCCCGGGCATCACTGTCAGCATTAAGATCACGGCCACACGTGCCGATGCGATGAATCCTTTGCTCGCCTCAGCCTTCAAAGCCTCGCCGCTTTTCTCCCTGGCCGCCGATGTTGTCGCCAACGAGCAACTTCGTCTGATCCATGTGGGTAGTGGTGAGGCGCTATTCGCTGAGGGGGATGCCGGACAGTCTGCCTATTTAGTCGTCAGTGGCGTTCTTGGTCTCTATCGGCGGGATGCAGCATCGCAGGTTGATTGGTTGTTTCGCCGAGCGGTGCTCGGCTCTTTAATTGGTGAGCTTGCGATATTTGCGGATGAGCCGCGCTCTGCCAGTGCCATCGCGTTGACCGATGTGGTTGTGGCTGAGATCAGTCCTGCTGTCCTTCAGCGTTGTATTGACCAGTCGCCCGCCTTCTGTCAGGAGCTTCTGAGGACGACGGCAACGGCTGCGTCGGTCGGCCGCAAGGCGATTGAGAGTGAGTTACCTCAGATTATTCTTGTTGAACTTGATTGTTATCCGGATAGTTCGCTCTCAATAGACTATCTTCTGAGGCTGATTCAGGACATCACCAGCTCCCCTGTCATCGATAAGCGCGGGCTGGACTGGTCTGCTCAAGAGCAACTGAATCAATTCAGTCAAGCAATTCAGGATCAGCAGCAATCGATCTATCTGGTTGATCATGGTTCTTGCGTTGATGCCGTTGCGGCCAGGCTGGTTGATCGGTATGTGTTGATTACGGATAAGTCATCCATCTCACAGCCTAAGGTGTTGGCCCCTTTTGATGTGGTCAGGCTGTGGCCAGAAACTCAGGCCAAGCCCAGCGCGCCTGATCAGCCAGAGCGGCTGCGCAATGCGCGTCAAGTTTATAACCTACGCAGGGGTAATGATCGCGATGCCAGGCGAGCAGTCCGGAACATTCTAGGCATTGGTAATGCCTTGGTGTTGGGAGGTGGCGGCGCCAAGGGTTTTGCCCATGTTGGTGTCTTAAAAGCATTTGCGGAGCGCGGCTTTGAAGATATTGACATCATCTATGGCGTCAGCATCGGCGCTTTTGTGGGTGGCCTGCTTGCCATTGAGAAAAGCTGGGAAGATATCTATTCTGCAATGGTGAGCATCTTCGCTGAAGGATCTCCCTACGCACTGTCCTTGCCTGTGCATTCCGTTTTCTCCTATGGCAAGGACCTGTTGCGCATCCGTGATCTTTTCGGTGATCAGGACATCAGTGATGCCTGGATTCCCTTTGTTCCTGGCTCGGTCGATATCACTAATAACGTGATGCGTTTCTGGCATGCTGGGCCAATGTTCGATTGCGTTTTGGCAAGTATGTCGATTCCGGGGCTGGCCCCGCCGGTGCGCATGGGCGATGGCTCCTACAACGTGGATGGTTGTGTTCTCAATAATCTGCCTGTGGCTCAGGCGCGAACGACGAGTCGTGGTCGCCTGGTGGCGGTATCCCTCGAAAAGGGTTTCGGTCCGCCGGCGCCGCTGTCGTCTACGACCAACAAGGTCTTTAAATTTCTTGCTTCTGCGAATTTTGCCAATAATAATCTGCCGCTTGTTTCCGATGTGATTACCCACTCTCTGCTCTGTACGACTCGCATGAGATTCAAGGAGGAGGCCAAGTATTCCGATGTGTTTATCGCGCCGGACACCAGTGCTTATGGCATCCTTGATTGGAAGTCTCACCGTGAGATTATGGAAGAGGGCTATGTGCAGGGCATGAGTGCCACTCTGTAAGTCTTTCTTGTCTGATCCGGGCTGGTTTGCTGGTGCTGTTGCCAGTCTATTCAGCATGAATTGACCGGCCTCGTGCCATTGCCTAGCATTGCAATAGCACAATCTGGTCACATGATCGCTGCCATAGAGGAGAGCGTTGATGCCTGCCGTCTGACCGGCTGGCCGCGTCAGCGGCTTCTGATTTTCTTTGCTCTTGGCGATAGCGGTACGGGCCTGGCAGCCACGTTGATGGGCTTCTATCTGTTTGTTTTCTATACCTCAGCCGCCGACCTGCCGGGCTGGTTGGCGGGCATTGTCCTGATGGTTGGGCGCTTTGCTGGTGCCTTCAGTGATCCGGCCGTCGGCCGCCTGTGCGATGCCACGCGCTCAAGATGGGGTAGTCGCATTCCCTGGATGTTGGCCGCTTCAATTCCCTTTGGTGTCAGCATGTTATTGCTGTGGTGGATTCCGCCCGTATTCACGCTGCCCGCCAGAACGGCTGTATTTGTGCTCATCTCTTTTGCTGCATATACCTTGTACACCTGTATCAATCTGCCATACTCCTCCCTTGCTTCTGATCTGACCCAGGACGATAGATTTAGGACAAGGCTTAATACTGCACGGTTCACGGGCTCTGTGCTTTCTGGCCTGGTTGCGATCACCCTTGGCGCTCTGTTTGTTGATAACTATTCTGACCCCAGGGCCTATTTCGGGCTGGCCTGCGTCGCTGCCCCCTTGATTGTGGTGCTGACGTTGATCAGCGCACTTGGGATGGCTCCCTATTGCAGGGCCCTGCGCAGACCCGTTGTTGCCAAGCCGGTGCGGCGCAGTTTCATCTCGCTTCTCAGGCGCAATCAGCGCTTCCGCTATGTGATTGCTATTGCGATGTTGCTGATGCTGGCTATTCAGATCATGCAAGCCGCGTCCCTGATTTACTTGCCCGTGGTTGTCCGCTTGCCGGAGAGCCTGAGCACATGGGTGTTGCTGCCATTTGAGATTGGCATGTTAATCGGCCTGAGAGTGGTCAATCTTGTTGTCTCGCGCAGCCATCTCGGTAGTGCCTTCGTGGTGGGTGCTGCGATCTGGATTGTTGGCTCATTGCTTGCCATGTTCATGCCACCAATGGTTGAGCGCGCTGGCGAGGGGATGCAGTTTCTCGATCAGCTCCATCTGCTCCTAGTTGTTGCCGCAATCACCCTTGTCGGTTTTGGTGCTTCAGTGGCTTATCTGATTCCCTGGTCGATGTTGCCCGGTGCAATTGACGGGGATCCAGAAACCGGAGCAGGTCAGTACACCGCCTGGATGGTTTTTGGTCAGAAGGTCTACGCAGGCCTCGCCATCTTTGTTTTTGGTCTGATGATCAGTCTGGCCGGTTATTCCGGCGTTCGTGGCCTGGATCAGCCGCCTTCGGCCTTGTTGGTGCTTCGGGCCTGCATGGGGATCATTCCCGTGGGTCTGACCCTCCTCGCCTTTGGGGTGATGCGCAGGTGGCGGCGTCTGCCCGTCGGGGTTGCCGTCGGCTGAAGTGCTGATCAGCCTCGCGAGCGCCCGCGTCAGTTGGATCAGACGGTATCGGGTGGCAGCACGAGGGCATACACGTGCTGGGGGGCCTGGCCTCGCAATTCGATCATGCCCAGATCGCGTAATGGCCAGCGGCCGTCGATCAACTGTGCCACGCTTTCGCTCAGCACCACCGTGTGGCCATGTTGCTTGGCCACCCCCTCAAGACGGCTGGCTGTGTTGACGGCATCACCGATCACGGTGTAATCCATCCTCGTCCGCGAGCCGATGTTGCCACTGATGACCGAGCCGAAGCTCAGGGTGATCACCTGCTGCCAGGGCTCGATCCCGCTCGCCAGCCAGCGTTGATTGAGGCGTTGCAGGCGCTCTTCAATCTGGAGGGCGGCGCGTACGGCCTGCTCGGCTTCAATGCTGCTGCCGCGATTGAGGGGTGCGCCAAAGATCGAGAGCGTTGCGTCACCGATGAACTTGTCCACAGTGCCACCATGCTGATACAGAACATCGACAACTTCGGTGAAATAGGCATTCAGGCGCTCCACCAATGCCCGTTCCTCGCCTCTGGCGCTCATCGCCTGGGTGTAGGCCGTGAATCCGCGGATGTCCGTCATCATGATCACCGCCTCAACACTCTTGCCACCGAGCAGGTCATGCGACTCGCCATCCTGTCGTGCCACTTCGGCAGCCACGGCTGGGGAGAGGTAGCGCTCCAGGTTCTGGCGCAGGCGCAGCCGTTGCAGCTGTAGACGCAGCGTGGCCTCGGCCCCGCTCATCACACCGCCCATCAGCAGTCCCAGGGACACGCTGGCCAGCCGCAGGCCATGGCCGGTGCTCTGGATCAGTCCGAAGCTGGTCAGCAGGGTCAGCAGGGCCAGCCCTGCCATCCAGCCGAGGCGGGCCAGGGGGCGCTCCCACCGCTCCGCCGAGAGGCACAGGGCGCCGACGATCAGACCCAGGATCACGGCCCACACCCTTGAGGGTCGCGGCGCATGAATCGCCCTGCCCTCCAGCTTGTTGGCCAGTTCCGTGGCGTGGATTTCCACCCCTGGCATGCCTTCGGCCCCGGCGAACGGGGTCTGATGCAGATCCTGCAACAGGGCACCCGTCGGACCCAGCAGAACCATCCGTCCCTGCAGGACCCCGGAGGCCTTGAGGGCCGCATAGCTGCGTTGTTCAAGGAGGGACCAGACGGGAATCGTCCTGATCGTTCCGGGTGGGCCGTAGAACTCCAGCAGGGTCAGCGGTTGTGCCGTGGCAGGTGCGCGTGCCGGCGGAGCCTGCTCGGCTTCCAGCATGGCGTCACTGAGGCTGACCAGCCGTTGCCCCCCCAGGCGGCTTTGCAGCGTGTGTGCGTACTGGCTCGGGCGTTGGCGGATGGTGCTGTCGCCCTCCTGGAAGCCATTGAGAAGCCCGAGCCCATCGCCGCCGGCCGCAAGCCGCAGCGGCTCAATCGGTGGATTCAGGCTCAGCTCGGCCATGTCACCCTGGCTTTCGATCACGTGGGTGCCCAGGACGACGAAGCGGGCGTGCCGCTTCAGGGCCTGGGCGAAGATCCGATCGTCTTCGCCGCCATGGCTGCTCGGTGTGTCGAACAGCAGGTCGATGCCCACGGTGCTGGCCCCGGCCGCGAACAGTCGATCGAGGATCAGGCCGTAGATCCGCCGTGGCCAGGGCCAGTGCTGCAAGCCCCGGAGCCGGGGATCATGGAGAAGATCGCTGTTGGCCGCTTCCTGCAGGCTGCTATCGTCAATGGCCACGATCACCAGGTTGGCGGGCGCCTGCCTGCTGCCTCTCAGTTCCTGGAACGCGTCGGAAGTTGTCAGTTCCCACTGCCTCACCGCTTCGGGACTGATCAGACCGATCGTGGTGCTCAGCACCCCTGCCGCCAGGGCAATCGCGTGGCGGCGGCACCAGAGACCAGTCGTCCGTAGCACCGCTGCCGTGGAGTACGTCAGGGCAGGTTAAGGCCCTGACGACCGGCCGATCAGTTAGGTGCGACGGAACTGTCGTTGAGCAGATCGGCAATGTTCATGTACACCCTGCTGCTGGTTTCGCTGATGGGCCCACCCGTTCCTTTTCGTGCCGAGAGCAGGGCGCGCAGGGCCTGCACCGGATCCTGTCCCGGTTTGAGCGTGTAGAGCAGGTCGAGGCAGCGCCCGCCATCGCTGTTGGCAGAGCAGATCACCGGCTGATCGTTCATCCGCCCCGTGGTGATGAATTTGAGGTTGCCGCGGCTGTGGGAGGTCTGCAGCCGCTCGCTCACCACCTTGCAGCGCTGCTCGGCACTCCAGCCGCTGCTGGAGAAATGGCTGGAGGTCCAGCGGATGAAGCTGCGATCACCCGTCGGGGTGCGCACCATCGTGGTGGGAGTGCCGTTCTCCTTTCCGCAGAAGAACAACGGTGCGCTCTGGGCTGAGGCCTGTGGTGGCTGCAGACCCGGCAGGAGGGGAGCGCAGCTCAGCGCGAGGCCGAGCAGGCAGGATTGGAGGCGGTGGTGGATCATGACGACGACCTAAAGGCTGACAACAGCTGTCACCCGGCGTGGTGGGGTGAGTTCAGAACTCTTCAGAAGAGAGGGTTGGGGGCGCTGGCTGGGTTTGTTGTTGGCTCGGCCTTCACGGGCTGTACGGGAACCGCTTGAACCAGGGGGGTGCTACGGCTGGCAGGGCGTGTGGTGTCAGGTCCGGCGATCGAGGCGTCGTTGGCTTGAGGCCAGTTGTCGCGGTAGACGTAGAGATGGCCGAGGTTGGTTCCCTGCCAGTTGCGGCGTCGCAGCGACCAGCCTGATTCGAGTTCGAGCCGAAGGAACTTCTCGCCATCCCCGATGGCGCGGGCGACGCGGAGTTCGGGGCCGGCGCCGGGCTTGGTGGGAATGGCCATCAACATGTGCTCAGAGCCATTGCGGCGGATGCTGAGGCGATAGATGGTGCCGAGGTCCTGGCTGCCGATGCGCAGGGAGTAGCCGTTGGAGTCGATGTATCGCTGGCAGATGTTGGTGAAATCGAAGGAAACGAGCAGCGGATCGACGGTGTCGCCATTGACGGCGTAGCAGGCGCGCTGGGAGCCGATCTGCTCGTAGATCTGGAGCTGGGAGCCACCGCTGCCGGGTATCGGCGCCGCGACGATCGCGAACTGGGAGGAGTCGACGTCGACGGCACTGAGTCCGTGCGTACCGGCGTGGCTGGGCTCCTGCGCCGCAAGGGCTGCAGTGGCGAGGAGGCCGATGGCGAGGCGGCTGGTGAAGGATTGGTAGGACATGGCGGGCTGCGGGTGGTGGTGGCTGATGGGGCTACTTTCGGGGCGTCAACCGGCGGTGGCGTTGAGCCGTGCCATAGCCTGTCGTGACATTGATCACGCTGTCCGTGAAGCCGTGATCGTCAGGCTGGCTAAGGCCAGATCCCGCGTTTCTGTAAGGGGGCGATCGTGGTGAGCCGCAGTCGTCCTCTCTCCTCGCTGACGTCGCCGCGTGCGCGGAGCTTGCTCATCACACGAGAGGCGGTTTCCCTGGCCATGCCTGCGATCACGGCAATTTCGCTCTGGGGTAATGGAGGCATCGCGGCCAGAGGGTCTTGCGCCGCGTGGCACTTGCTGGCGATGTAGGCGAGTGTGAACAGCACACGGCTTGTGGCATCGCTGCGTTGCAGAGCGAAGCGCGTGTTGAGATCTCGGAGGCGACGCGCTTCGAGTCTCGCCAAGGCCAGGCATGGCGCCGGGTTGTTCTGAATCAGTTTCTGGAACGAGTGGCCGGGTATCTTAAGCAGGCGGACGGGACTCAGGCTGATCACATCTGCGCAGCGAGAGTCTCCGTCAAGAACGGCAACTTCGCCCAGTGGGTCTCCAGGGCCCAGGAGGGCGAACACGAGTTCCTCGCCGTCACTGTTGAACGAGCGAACCTTGGCCAGTCCCTCCAACAGCACCATCACGGAATCCCCCCAGTCCGACTCGAGCACGAGTGATTGGCCGGTAGGAAGGCTGGCCAGGTGATGTTGCTTCAGCAGTTCTTCGATCTCCGCTGTAGCTGTTGTTGAGAAGAGTGGAATTCCCTGTAAATCTTGGGCGGAGACCATCCTTCTGGCCGGTGGTTTCGTTCTGACTCTATAACGAGCTGCAATCCTTCTGATATTGCGGTAGCCATTGGCCCCGGGTCCAGCGGAAGCCGAGGCCCATGGCCTGGCGTGCGAGGGCGCAGGCTTCGTCTTTGCGCCCTCGCACGTACACCACTTCCCCCAGGTTGGCCAGGAGCTCCGGGCTGTGGCCGGTCATGCTCAGCACCTGCCGCAGCTCGGTTTCCGCCGCGTCCCACTCCTTCAGCCGCGCCAGCGTGACCCCCCGATTGAGGCGGTGGCTCGGTTCGTCGGGCTGCAGGTCGACGGCCGCCGTCAGATCGTCCACGCTGCCGCGCAGGTCGCCCAGCTCCCCCCGGATCAGTCCGCGCCGCGCCATGGCCTCGGCATCGTCGGGTTGCTGAGTCAGCAGCAGATCCAGGTCCTTGAGAGCCTCGCGGCGTTGTCCCAGGCGGTGACGCAGGGCCGCACGTTCCGATCGCACCGCCCGATCGTTTGGGTTCAGCGCCAGGGCGCGGTCCAGGCTGCTGACGGCCTCCTCGATGCGCCCGAGGGCGAGCAGGGCTTTGGCGCGGTTCAGGTGGCCCCAGCTGAGGGTCGGTGCTGCGGCGATGGCCCGGTCGTAGTCGTCGAGGGCTTCTGCCCGGCGACCCAGTCCAGACAGGGCATTGCCGCGGTTGATCAGCAGGGAGGCCTGGCCCGGTGATTGGTTGAGCAGCGTGTTGTAGTCCGCCAGCGCTTCGGTGTACTTCGCCTCGGCCAGCCACAGCCCTGCGCGTCGGATCCTGGGGCGTGGGTCGTCGGGGTTCGCCTGGATGAGCTGGGTCGCCAGGGCCAGGGCCTCCTGTCGCTTTCTCGCGGATTCAAGCCATGCCAGCCGCAGCAGTCCGTCCTGAAGTCCTGGCTCCTGGCCGGCCTTGGGCGCTGCTTCGGCGTCCGGCAGAGCCCGGCCGGGGCCCTGCCGGTTCAGCCAGAAGCTGATCGGAATGGCCAGACCGATGCCTGATTTGTAGCTTCGGCCCGAGCGGGTGGTTGTGGTGTCGGCTTCACCGTGAATGCCGATCAGCTGCCCCATCGCGTTGTAGACACCGCCGCCGCTGATGCCGATGCGGGTCTGGGCGCCGTGAAAGATCGCGTAGCCGCCCTGGCGGGCTTCCGGTGTGCTGCCCTGGGATTCGCTGGGCCCGGAGCGGACCCAGAGGCTGTTGGCTTCCTGCGGGAAGCCCGCTGCCCACACCGTTCCCCCCGGATGCGGGGTCCGCGCCAGGGGTGGCGTCGCCGCTGTGCAGCCCGCCAGCTCAAGCTCGGCCAGGTCCAGGGGGGCAAGGTCGCGGATCGCGGTGATGCTCAGGCGCCGGCCATCGGCCAGTCGTGCATGGGGCTCGTCCTCGAGGCTGGTCCCCTTGATCACATGGCCCGCCGTCAGGGCGAGGCAGCGGCCCGGCCCGCTCTCAACCACCACGCCACTGCCCGGTGCCGCTGCCCCGAACACCTTGAGCGTCCATCGGCTCGGATCGAATCCTTCCGGTCTCGGTTCCGCCCCGCTGGCCGGGGGCACCAGCACGCTGCCGCAGAGGGCCAGGGCGGCGACGGCATGGGGCAGCGATCGCCACCGGTGGGAGCGTTGTCGCATCGGCTGGCGTCCTCCGCTCAGGCCTTGGCCTGCAGGTACGTCGTCTGGCGCAGGCTGGTTTCGAGGTGATCCATCAGCCGGCGCGCGTCGCTGATCTTCAGGTCCCCCCTCTGGATGGCCCCTTCACTCGCCACCCGCAGTCGCTCCAGCAGCAGGGCCGGATCGTGTTCCATCGCCTTCAGCACCTCGGCGTTGGTGTCACCGCGGACCACATGATCGACCCGGTAACCACCGCCATCCGCCAGGCGGATGTGCACGGCATTGGTGCTGCCGAACAGGTTGTGCAGGTTGCCCATCACCTCCTGGTAGGCGCCGCCGAGGAACAGGCCGATCCAGTAGGGCTCTCCCTCGCGCAGGGCATGCAGCTCCAGCAGCGGCTTGGCGTGCCCATCGCCGATGAAGCGGGCCAGCTTGCCGTCGGAATCGCAGGTGAGATCGGCGAAATGGCCCAGCCGTTGTGGCCGCTCATCGAGGCGGTGGATCGGCATCAGCGGGAACAGCTGCTCGATCGCCCAGGTGTCCGGGGCCGAGCGGAACACCGAGAGGTTGGCGTAGTAGGTGCCGGCCAGGGCGGCCGTCAGACCGCGCAGATCGTCCGGGATCGTGCCGGACTCCGGCAGGCGGGTCACGATCGCTTCGGCGCAGGCCCAGGTGAGCCGTTCCGCCAGGGCGCGCTGCGGCAGGCTCAGGTAACCCAGTCGGAAGGCGGCCAGAGCGTCGTCCTTGAACTTGATCGCGTCGTTCCAGGCCTCCTGCAGCCGTGAGGTGTCCGTCAGGTCGTCGGCGGCGCCGGTGATGCCCGCCAGCGTGTCCCGCAGGTTGCGCACGATCAGCGGTTCATCCGCAGCCGCCTCCGGAATCACGGTCGGGGCGCCATCGCTGCCGAGCACCCCGCCGCAGCCGAGCACGTCGAACACCAGCACCGAGAAGTGGCTGGCGATGGCGCGGCCGCTCTCGCTCACCAGGGTCGGCACCGTCACGCCGTGCGGTTCGCAGCACTCGCGCACGGTGGCGACCACGTCGTTGGCGTAGTTCTGCAGCGAGTAATTGGTGGAGGCGGTGGTCGCGGTGCGGCTGCCGTCGTAGTCGATGCCGAGGCCGCCACCCACATCCAGGAAGCCCATCGGCGCCCCCAGCTTGGTGAGCTCCACGTAGATCTGCCCGGCCTCCTGCAGGGCGTCCTTGAGCACGGCGATGTCGTTGATCTGGCTGCCCACGTGGAAGTGCAGCAACCGCAGATCCGCCAGCAGCCCCGCGTCCCGCAGCGCCTCCACCGTGGCCAGCACCTCCGGGATCGCCAGGCCGAACTTGGCCTTCTCGCCCACGGAGCTGCCCCAGCGGCCGGTGCTGCGGCTGGAGAGCTTGGCGCGGATGCCGATGAACGGCGCCGCCCCCAGTTCGCGGCTGGCGCGGATGATCCGCTCCACCTCATCGGCCTGTTCGATCACCACCACCGGCTGGCGGCCGAGCCGCCGCGCCAGGATCGCGGTCTCGATGTAGCGCTGGTCCTTGTAGCCGTTGCAGATCAGCAGGGCCTCGGGGTCGTCCACCAGGGACAGGGCGATCAGCAGTTCGGCCTTGCTGCCGGCCTCCAGGCCGAAATGCCAGCGGCGTCCGCTCTCGGCCAGCTGCTCCACCACGTGGCGCTGCTGGTTGCACTTCACCGGGAACACCCCCTGGTAGCGGCCGGCATAGCCGTACTGGGCGATGGCGCGCTCGAAGGCGGCATGCAGCCGTTCGAGCCGGTCCTCGAGGATGTCGTCGAAGCGGATCAGCAGCGGCAGGCTCAGGTTGCGGCCCTGCAGCCCCTGCACCAGTTCGACCAGATCCAGGGCGCCGCCGCGGTCGCCGCGGGGCTGCACGATCACGTGGCCGCGCGCGTTCACGGAGAAGTAGGGCTCTCCCCAGCGCTCCAGCCCGTAGAGGGCGGCGCTGTCGGCGATGGACCAGCGGGCGGCTGCCGCCATGGGACGCGCAGTGGATGTGCTGCGGGGACGATCGCTGGAATCTAGGGGTGGCCTCCCGGCCTGCCATGGCTAGAGCGGGTGCAGTGCCCCGGCCGGATCGATGCAGCTGTTCAGTCGTCTGCCTGAGCAGCAGCTGCGCCTGGTGCGCTGGGCTCTGTTGACCGGCTGGCTGCTGCTGATCCTCTCGCTGCTGCTGCCTCTGGAGGGCCAGCCCGGCAACCGCCTGTTCTGGGGCACGGTCGTGCCGGTGGGCCTGCTGCTGATCGGGGTGTGCAGCCATGAGCTCTGGCGCCGTGTCTGTCCGCTGGCCTTCGTGTCGCAGCTGGCCCGGGCCCTGGGCTGGCAGCGCAGCCGCCCCGGCCGCATGGGGCGGCCCGAGCTGGTGGCGGTGGAGGCCGACTCCTGGCTGGGGCGGCACCATCTGGCCCTGCAATGGAGCCTGCTGATCGCCGGGCTCTGCCTGCGGCTGCTGTGGGTGAATAGCAGCCCCATTGGGCTGGCGATCCTGCTGCTGGTCACCCTGGTGGCGGCCCTGGTGGTGGGCTGGGCCTGGGCCGGCAAGGCCTGGTGTCAGTACGTCTGTCCGATGGGCCCGGTGCAGACGGTGCTCACCGGCCTGCGCGGCCCGCTGGGGGGTACCGCCCATCTGGCCACCAGCTCCCGCATCACCCAGTCGATGTGCCGCACCATCGCCAGTGACGGCCGCGAGCAGAGCGCCTGCGTGGCCTGCCAGGCCCCCTGCCTCGACATCGACGCCGAGCGGGCGTTCTGGCAGACCCTCCAGGGCAAGCGCAGCCTCCGCTGGGTCTGGTTCTCCTATCCGGGCCTGACGCTCGCGTTCTTCCTGCTGATGGAGCAGGTGGGGCGTGGCACCGGCCTGGCCGCCCATCCGCTCGGGTCTCTGCGCTCCGGCCTCTGGCCTTCCGTTCCCCTGCCGCGGCTGATGCAGATCCCTCTGCTGCTGTCGGGGGCCGCCGCCCTCTCGGCGCTGCTGTTCGGTGGGCTCGAGACCCTGCTGCAGCGCGGCTACCGGCGCCAGGGCCTGGGTGCAGCGCAGGAGCGGGGCAGCCTGCACGCACGTCTGATCGCCTCATTCGTGGCGATCAACGTGTTCTTCCGGTTCGCGGATCCCTTTCAGGGGGCCCTGGGCCACGGGGGCAGTGAACTGCTGCGGGTGCTCGTGCTGGTGGCGTCGGCGATCGGTCTCTTCCGCAGCTGGAGCCGCGATCAGGCCACCTATCGCCGCGAGAGCGCCGGCGAGAGCCTGCGGCGTCAGCTGCGCGATCTGCCGGGCCTCGAGGCGGCCCTCGATGGCCGGGCCCTTGAGGCCCTCTCGCCCCAGGAGGTGTTCACCCTGGTCAGGGCGATGCCGGCGCTGGGCCGTCAGCAGGGGCGTGCGCTCTACCGCAGCGTGATGGCGGAGATGCTGCGCACGGGCCGCCTCGATCGCGCCGGCGCCCTGCTGGAACTCCAGGATCTGCGGCAGACCCTGCAACTGGAGGCCGATGATCACCACGCCGTGGTGCGCACCCTGGCCAGGGAGCAGCCGGGGCTGCTGGAGCGCGATCCGCTGCAGCGTCAGGTGGACGACCTCCGTCGCGAGGCGGCCCACGATGCGATCGCGGAACTGCTGCGCCTCGCCGGGCTGGAGGTGCTGGATCCCGGGCGGTTGGCGCCGGTGCTGCGCCACCGCCTCGATCAGATCCAGGCCGGGAGCGGCCTTGATCCGGCCCTCTGGGCCAGCGTGGTGGAGAGCTTCGGGCCACGGGGCGCCAGTGAGCGGCAGCGCCTGGCGGACCTGCGCAGCGGCTGGCTCCGGGACGCGGGGTTGAGCAGCCTGCTCGCGGGGCGGGCTGTGGCGGATCCGCTGCTGCAGCCCCTCGCCCAGGCGCTGGCGCAGCGCAGCGAGGCCGCCCGCGAGGAGCTGGCGGGTCGCCTGCTGGCCGCAGGGCTGGATCCGCTGCCCGATGGGGTGCCGGCCGCCGGAACCCTTGATCAGGCCCTGGATCTGCTCTGGCTGGACCCCGATCCCGACACCGCTGGCTGGGTGCTGATGCTGGCCCGCGAGCGGGACCCCCGGCGCCTGGCGCGGCACCTGCAGGATTCACGCACAGGGCTGGCGGAGTCGCCCTTCCTGCTGCGGCAGCGCCGCGGCGTGCCGGAGCCTGACCGGGCCGAGCTCCAGGCGATCGCCGGCGCCGATCTGTTTGCCGACCTGCTGCCCGCTGGGCTGCTCTGGGTGGCGGCGGCGGGGCACCTGCGCGCCCTGGCTCCGGCGGAGCTGCTGCTGGAGCGCGGTGCCCGCAGCGATCTGCTGGCCCTGGTGGTGCACGGCGATGTCCGCCTGCGGACGGCGGCCGGGCAGTCGGTGGTGCTCGGCCCGGGCCAGACGGTGGGTGAGATGGGGGTGATCACCGGCGCTCCCCGCACCGCTGCGGTGGAGGCGGGGCTCGATGGGGCGCAGGTGTTCGTGCTGCCGGCGCCGGCCTTTGAGGAGCTGTTGCGGCGCTCGCATCGCTTCGGCCGTGGCCTGCTGGTGCATCTGGCGGAACGCCTCGCCCCGCCGACCCCTTGCTTGCCAACCAGCACGTCGGCCACGGACGATGGGCCGGACCTGACTGACCCGTGATCCATGGCCGCTGAACGCACGTTTATCGCCATCAAGCCCGATGGCGTGCAGCGCGGCCTGGTGGGGGAGATCCTCGGCCGTTTCGAGCGCAAGGGTTTCAAGCTGGTGGGCCTCAAGCAGCTCACCCCCAGCCGTGAGCTGGCCGAGAACCACTACGGCGTGCACCGCGAGCGCCCCTTCTTCGCCGGGCTGGTCGACTTCATCACCTCCGGCCCCGTGGTGGCGATGGTGTGGGAAGGCGACGGTGTGATCGCCAGCGCCCGCAAGCTGATCGGCGCCACCAAGCCTCTCGAGGCTGAGCCCGGCACCATCCGTGGCGACCTGGCGGTGAACATCGGCCGCAACGTGATCCACGGTTCCGACGCCCCCGAAACCGCCGCCTTCGAGATCGGCCTGTGGTTCCAGCCCTCCGAGCTGAGCGAGTGGAGCCCCGCCGATCAGGTCTGGCGCGTCGAGGGCTGAGGCCCGGTTTCGATCAGGGCGCGCCGTCAGCCATCGGTGTGATGGCCGTCAGCCCCTGACGAAGTCTCTCCAGCAGGGCCAGCTGGCCCCGCTGGAGCACCAGCAGTCGCTGCTGGCGCTCCTGAAGCAGCTCATCGGCCTGCAGCAGATCCGCCAGCAGCTGCTGCACGTTCTCCGGTAGATCGCGGTAGATGTAGCGCCGCCCTTCGATGGTCGCGATCTCCTGGCTGGCCGGTTGTGGCTGCTCGCGTCGTCGTGTCGCCGCCGCTGTCGCCGCCGCCGTCAGCAGGCGCGCCACCAGCGGTGTGGGTTCCGCCGTGGCCGGTGCCCTCGGTGGCTGGGTCGGTGGCAGGCTGAAGGCCGGCGTGGCGCCGTCCGGTCTGGAGTGCCGCAGCCGTCGTCGCAGTCGTCTGAACATCAATCGGCCTCGGTGAAGCGAGTCCAGCGGAAGCTGTGCAGCCAGTCGCGGCTGCCCGCGCCTGGGTTGCCCGCGCCTGCTGGCGACTCTGGCCGCACGGCCCCCGCGATCAGTTCGGCGGTGAGCGCCGCCAGCAGCACGCCATTGCGGTGGTGGCCTGCCGCCAGCCATAGCCCCGGGATCGGCCCCTCCCCCAGCAGCGGTCCTTCATCGGGGGTGCAGGGCCGGAACCCCCACCAGCGCTCCATTGGCGGCCACTGGGCTGCTGCCGGCAACAGGGCCGCCATTCCCTTCTGTAGCTGGCGCTGGCCGGCGGGGGTCAGTCCCTCGCTGAAGCCCGCTTCGGCTTCGCTGGTGGCGCCCACCACCAGCAGTCCGTCCTCGCGGGGCACCAGATAGGTGCCAGGGCCGAAGATCACCCGGCCGAGGGCGTGGCGCGGCCCCTGGAGCGAGAGCATCTGCCCCTTGACCGGCCGGATCGGCAGCTGCGGCAGCAGCTGGGCGCTCCAGGCGCCGCAGGCGAGCACCGCCTGCTCCGTCGCCAGCCGCTGCTGCTCCCCCTCGGCGGTGCGCAGCCGCACCGCTGCCAGGGCGCCGCTGCCATCGCAGTCCAGCGCCAGGACCTCGCTGCCCTCCAGGAAGGTCACCCCCAGATCCACGCAGGCCCGCTCCAGGGCGCGCATCAGCTGGCGGCGGTTGTCGATCTGACCATCCTGGGGAAACAGCAGGCCCGCCTGCCAGGAGGCGCCGATGCCCGGCACCTCCAGCTCCAGCCCCCGGCGATCGAGGGCTTCGCCCCAGGGGGCGGTCGGGTAGGCATCCCGCTCGGAGGCGCTGGCGAAGGGCACGACGATGCCGCAGGGCCGCAGGCCGCAGCGCAGACCACTGTCGGCTTCGATCTGGCCAACCCAGGCTGGGATGCGCTCAAGGCTGGCCTGGCCCAGGGCCAGCAGATCACCGCTGAGCCCTTCCGCGTGCGGAGCGAGCATGCCCGCGGCCACGAAGCCCGCCGCCTCGCTGCGGCGGCGGCTCAGTACCTGCACAGCCGTGCCGCGCCGTGCCAGCTGGTGGGCGATGGCCAGCCCCATCAGACCACCACCGAGGATCAGCACCCGTTGCTGTGCGCTCACCTGTGCGGGGAAACACCGAAGCCCCATACCTTTTCATGGCCGGGTCGCCGCTGGCCAGCCTCAGCGGCGACCCGGTCCGGTCCGGGGCCCTCTCGCCCCGCGTCCTTCCATAGGATCAGCCCAGGCACAGGGTTGGGCATGGCAGCAGCAGCGGGCGCACAGGTCGTCAGCGACGGCAAGCAGGCGGGGCAGCAGGCCGCCTGGGAGGCGGTGATCGGCCTGGAGACCCACGTGCAGCTGGGCACCGACAGCAAGATCTTCACCTCGGCTTCCACCGCCTTCGGCGACGATCCCAACACCCACATCGACCCGGTGGTGTGCGGCCTGCCGGGCACCCTGCCGGTGCTCAACCAGAAGGTGCTCGAGTATGCGGTGAAGGCCTCCCTTGCCCTCAATCTCAATGTGGCCGAACACAGCAAGTTCGACCGCAAGCAGTATTTCTATCCTGATCTGCCCAAGAACTATCAGATCTCCCAGTACGACGAGCCGATCGCAGAGGACGGCTGGATCGAGGTGGAGGTGGCCGAGAAGGGCAAGGAGACCTACCTCAAGCGAATCGGCATTGAGCGCCTGCACATGGAGGAGGACGCCGGCAAGCTGGTGCACGCCGGTAGCGATCGCCTGGCTGGTTCCACCCACTCGCTGGTGGACTACAACCGCGCCGGCGTGGCCCTGGCTGAGATCGTCAGCAAGCCGGATCTGCGCACCGGTCGAGAGGCGGCGGAATACGCCTCGGAGATCCGCCGAATCATGCGCTATCTGGGCGTCAGCGACGGCAACATGCAGGAGGGCTCGCTGCGCTGCGACGTGAACATCTCCGTGCGCCGCGGGCCCGATGCTCCCTTCGGCACGAAGGTAGAGATCAAGAACATGAACTCGTTTTCCGCCATCCAGAAGGCGTGTGAATACGAGATCCAGCGCCAGATCAAGGCCTACGAAACCGGCGAGCCGGTGGTGCAGGAAACCCGCCTCTGGGATGAGGGCAAGCAGATCACCAAGAGCATGCGCGGCAAGGAGGGGGCCAGCGACTACCGCTATTTCCCGGATCCCGATCTCGGCCCGATCGAGGTGAGCGTCGAGCAGCGGGAGGCCTGGCGTGCCGAGCTGCCGGAACTGCCGGCGGCCAAGCGCCACCGCTACGCCGAAACCCTCGGCCTCTCGATCTACGACGCCCGGGTGCTCACCGACGAGCGCCCCATGGCCGACTACTTCGAAGCGGCCGTGGCCACCGGCGCCGATGCCAAGGGCCTGGCCAACTGGATCACCGGCGACATCGCCGCCCATGTGAACGCCAACCGCCTCAGCTACGCCGATCTGCCGTTCCGCCCCGAGCAGCTGGCTGAGATGGTGCAGCTGATCGATGGCGGTGTGATCAGCGGCAAGATCGCCAAGGAGATCCTGCCGGAGCTGCTGGGGCAGGGCGGTTCGCCCAGGGCGATCGTCGAGAGTCGCGGCCTGGGCATGATCAGTGATCCGGCGGCGATCACGGCGATTGTGGCGGAGCTGCTGGCAGCCCATCCCGAGGAGGTGGAGGCTTTCCGCGGCGGTAAGACCAAGCTGCAGGGCTTCTTCGTGGGTCAGCTGATGAAGCAGACCGGCGGCAAAGCCGATCCCAAGCTCGCCAACCAGATCCTCAGCCAGATGCTCAAGGGTTAGATCGGTCGCGGCTCCAGAACCCGGGCCTAGGGTCTGCTCAGTCCGCCCAGGCCCTGTGCCCATCACCCGCCTGCTGACGGGACCCGTTGCGCTTGTCTTCAGTCGTCAGCTCTATTTCACCGGCGTTCAGTCTGCGGGCGTTGTGGTGCTTGCTGCCGCGCTGATCGGGTTTGGTTTCGTCTATTCCTTTGAGGCTGTTCTCTCCCTGAGTGGCTCGCGGGCCCTGCAGGTCCTGGCTGTGCTCGCGGTGAGAAGTCTGGGTGTGCTCATCACGGGTTTTGTGTTTGCTGCACGATCGATCACGGCCATCAGTGCTGAAATGGCCCTGCTGCAGGTCACCGGCGAGCAGTCAACGCTGGAGCGTCTGGGTATCGACACCCGGCTCTATCTGCTGCTGCCCAGAGTCCTCGCCAGTGTGCTGGGCGTCGCCATCCTTGACCTCTATTTTCTGGCCACCGTTCTGTTGACGGCCAGTTTTGCCATCAACGGACGCTTTGATCTGGGGCAGGTGCAGCTGGTGATCAGCGCGATTGCGCCTCGCCTGGTGATCGCCGGTATCATCCGCTCGGGCGTCTTTGCCGGCCTGGCGGTTCTCTGGGTGCAGATGTTCGCCGTCGGCAGACGGCGCAGCTTCCCTGAGGTTCCCGTGGCTGCCTCGGAGGCCGTGCTCCAATCCATCGTGCTGATGCTGCTGCTGGAAGCGGCCTATCAACTGCTCACTCCGCGGGGCCCCTTCTGATGCTGTCGTCGCCAGCTCCACAGCGCCTCTGGTTGCCCTGCTCCGCTGAGGACGTGGAGACGGAGCTCGATCGTCTGTGCACCTGGCTGCGTCGTCGCCCCATTGCCTATGGCTACCTCACCGCCAGGGCGCCGCTGCTGAGCAATCTCACGGTGCTGGAAAATCTATGGCTCCCGCATGCCTGGCGATGGGGTTGCAGTCGTCGCCTGCTGCTACATCGCCTCCATGATCTTCTGCCCGGTCTCGCCGGCAGTGAGGGGATGCAGACTTCGCTGCGCGATCCCTCGCGCTGGCTGGCCTGTCGACCCGCTGAGCTCTCACCAGGCGAGATTGCGGCGGCGGTGGTGCTGCGGGCAGCCTTGGGCCGCCCGGAGGTCGTGCTGGTGGATCCGTCCTGGCTCGACTGGCCCCCCGCCATCGCTCTGCTGCCGACCGCCACCTGGTGGTTGCCGGCTGCGGAACCGCCGCCGATCATCGAGGATCAATCCTGGATCAGAATGCCTGCGGATGAGGCCTGTGGGCTGCTGATGTGATGTATGCCTCCTCGCGCTTTCAGGCCTTCCGGCGCGCCTCGCTGGTTTACACACTCAGTGGAGTTTTGCTGTTCGGTGGGCTTCTTGCTCTCTATGGACGGCAATACGGCTGGTTTCAGCGCAGTCTGACGGTTCTGCTCGTTCTGCCCACAAGTCAGGGTGTGCGGATCGGTACCCCCGTGCAACTCTCCGGCCTGCCTGTTGGGGTGTTGGCCGAACAAACCCTGCTGCCGGATGGGCGTGTGCAGCTGGAGTTGCGCATTCCCGATCGCTATCGCGCCTGGATCAGCCCGCGCAGCAAGGCCACGATCGTTCGCGATGGTCTGCTGGGTGAGGTGGTGGTGGAGTTGAGCCCGGCCCCCATGCCCGTCGCAGCGGTGCCGGTCCGCTTCAGCGTCGCGGCCACCGAGGCCTCCCCGGGTCTGAACACACTGTTGACCGGTCTTGAAGCCACCCGCCTCGACCTTCAGAAGCTGCTGCTCGCCAGCACGCGCGTCAGCCAGCGGGATGTACCCGCTGCCCTGGCGCAGCTCCGCAGCTCCCTGGCTGCCGGCGGTGCCGCCGCCACCACGATCCAGCGCGAACTTCCGCCCACGGCCGCCCAGGTCCGCAGCACCCTGGCCACGGCCGATCGCACCGCGGCAGCTGCCGAGCAAACCGCCGATCAGGCTCGGCTGACCCTCCGGGAGCTCAGCCCTGAGCTGCGTCAGTCCGTGCAGGAGTTCAGCAGCCTGATGCGACGCATCAACGGGTTGCTGAAGCAGCTGGATGGGGTCCTGGGTCCCGGCGACCAGTCCCCATCCGACCAGTCACCACCGCCCTGAGGCGTGCCACTCATGCCGCCGCCTCCAGGTGTTGGAGTTGCCGCGCCAGCTGATCGGCCGCGCCGCGGTTGTTGATCAGCCGATCGGCCAGCGGGCGCTTGCGGGCCAGCGGCCACTGAGCGGCGATGCGGGCGTTGGCCTCCGCCGCGCTGAGGTCGTTGCGCTGCATCAGGCGCTGCTGCTGCTGCTGTTCATCGCAATCCACCAGCCAAACCTCGCTGCAGAGTTCCTCCAGGCCGGCTTCAAACAGCAGCGGAATCATCAGCACCACCACGGGCTCGCCCGCCAGGCGCTCCAGTTCGGCCGCGAAGCGCGCCCGCACCAGGGGGTGCACCAGCTGCTCCAGCCAGGCCCGCTCGCCGGCATCGGCGAACACGATCCGGCCGAGGGCGGCCCGGTCGATCACGGCGGAGCCCCCCGCTGCCTGCGCCGGGTCCGCCTGCACCGCTTCGCCGTACCGCTCCAGCACCGCCCGGCTGCCGGCGCTACCCGCCATCAGGGCCTCGCGGGCGAACCGATCGGCATCGAGCACCGGCCAGCCCCGGGCCGCCAGCAGGTCGGCCACGCTGCTCTTGCCCGTGGCGATGCCGCCCGTCAGGCCGATGCGTCGCTGTGCGCCGCGCCAGCGGGGTCGGTTCAGCCGGTCGAGCAGCGGCGGTGGTCCCAGCTGCTCCAGGGCAAAGCTGGGGCCGTAGCTGGGGGTGGGGCGTTCGGAGAAGAAGTGGCTGCGTTCATCGCTCCGCAGCCGCCGCCAGCCATTGCTCAGGCTGCTGCGCAGGCGCAGGCCGACCCGCAGCAGGCCAACCAGGGGGGCGGCGGCCGCAGGCCAGCCCAGGCTGCGCTGCACCGCCAGCTCCGGCAGCGCCTGCAGGCCACGGCGCAGGGCGGGCCGCAGCGGCGCCGGCCAGTCGGCCAGCAGCATCGTCAGGGTGGCGTCGGCCAGGCGTTGCTGGGCGGAGCCGGTGCGGAAGTGACGCCGTTCGTAGGCGCTGTTCAGGGCCAGCATCGCCGTCAGGTTGTCGGGGATGTCGCGCAGCTGCATGCGTTCCCCCACCCGCCGCCAGAAGCGATGCAGCGCCTCCTGTTCCGCCGGGCTCAGGGGCCGCCAGCCGTAGCGCTGCAGCCAGCGGATCGGCTCGGCCACGAACGTGCTGAGCACGTAGAGGAAGTCGTCGTTGCTGATCGCGTAGCTGCCGTGGATGCGGTTCATGCGGTTGATCACCGCCTGGCCGGCGGCGCTGTCCGGCCCGTGGCGCAGCAGTTCGGCCACCATCAGGCCGGTGTCGTCGTAGCGCTTGCGGGGCCGCCGGGCGAATTCACCGGTGCGATCCAGAAGGCCGGCGATCGCCGGGATGCAGAAGGTCTTGAGCAGCGCCAGCTCCAGGCTGCGGGTGAGATCCCAGGGGAACAGCACCCCCGCCAGCCGGTGGCAGGTGGCCGCCGCCTGCTGGTCCAGCCGCGCCTGCTCCCGTGCCGCCGCCTGCATTGCCGATCCCGCCGGTCCCGGCGTCAGTCTGCTGCCCACCCAGGCCGGCGGTTGCGGTGGGCCTGCGTCGCCATCATTGTGCGCGCAGCCGTTGTCAGCCGTGACCCTGGGTCGCCTGCGCCAGTCGATCCTGCCGTTCGGGGTGGTGGTCTTTCAGCTGGGCGTGCATTCCGCCCTGGCAGTGACATTCGTGGCGGTGGCGATCGGGGTCAGCTTCGCCCTGGCGGGCCAGATGATCGCGCCGCAGGCCACCAGTGAGCTGCTGCGGCTGTTCATCCTGCTCAGCTCCGAAAGCATCGGCGTGCTGCTGACGCTGATGATGCTGTTGATTCGCGGGCTTCTGCCGATCAGCCAGGTGGTGCACCTGATGCTGGGCTGGCCCCGCGTTCAGCTGCGGCTGAAGATGCGCCACGTCACGATCGGGGCCGGTGTGGCGGCCGCAGTGCTGTTCCTGGATTACCAGTTGTTCAGCCTGTTGGCGCTCACGTACGCCACCGATGGTTGGCTTGATCTGGCCGATCTCGGTGCGGTGTTGCAGACGCTTGCGCCTGAGACTCTTCTGCTCAGCTGCCTCCGCACCGCCCTGTTGGCGATGCTCTCCACCCAGGCCGTGCTGAGTCGCTGGTGGCCTCTGAAGCCGTTGCCAGGGGCCGGAGCGGTTGCGCTTCAGTCGTCGGAGCCCTTCGATCCCTGGCGTCCTCACCGGCAGCTGCCGCAGATTCAGTTGACGGGCGTCTACAGCGATCTGTTCCGCCTGTTGGTGATGTTGATTGTGCTGGAGCTCGGGTATCAGCTCTCCGGTCTGCCGGGTTCCCTCACCGCCTGATGAGCATGTCCGCCCCGTCGCCGTTGGTGTCCTGGTCGCAGCGGCTCCGCAGCCGCGTCCGGCCCATGCTCACCCTGCTGTTCCTGGGCGGTGGCGGCAGCCTCTTGCTGGGTCTGGTGGCGCTCACCGCCCACCGCCAGGGGGCCTTTGAGCGTCAGCTGCATATCCGCCTGATGGTGCCCGATGCCAGCGGCCTCCATCCCGGCAGTCGCGTCACCCTGTCCGGTGTGCAGGTGGGTGTGCTGCGGGAGCTGGCGGTGCAGCCCGATGGCCGGGTGCTGCTGCACTTCACCGTGCCCGAGCAGTACCGGGGTGTGGTGAGCCCGGCCAGCGTGGTGAGCATCGGTCAGGACGTGCTGATGGGCGATCGACGCCTGCTGGTGCAGGCCGCCCCGGCTCCAGCGGCCTCGGTTCCGGATCGTTTCCAGGTTCGTTTCGGGAGTGCCGACACCCTGGAGGACCTGCTGCGACAGGCCAGAGGCAGCCTGCGCCGGATCGACACGCTGGTGCTCACGGCGGGGAGGCTCAGCGATGGCGAGCTGGCCCCCAGCCTGCAGCAGCTGCGTCGCAGCCTGCAGCGGGCCGATGTCGTCTCCACCACGCTGGCCCGGGAGCTGCCCCCCACGGCCGCCACGCTGCGCGGCACCGGCCGTGAGGCGATGGCGGCCTCCACGGAGCTGGCGCTGACGTTGCGGCAACTGCGACCACAGCTCAGCTCTGCTCTGCAGAAGCTTGATGTGTCAGCCGAGGAGGCGCAGGAGATCCTGCAGTGGCTCAATGCGCTGATCGACAAGCTCGATCCGCTGCGGCGGCTTGAGCGCACCGGCCCGCAGTCCCCGCCAGCGCCCCCCTCCCCCAGTGCACCGCCGCCGGGCTAGGAACGGCACAGCCACCTCCCCAGGTCCCGTGATCGCAGCGATGACCCCCGGATCCAGTGCCCAGCCGTCGCCCTGGCGGCGTATCGAGGGCGGTGTCACCGCCCCGGCCGGTTTCCTGGCCGCCGGCATCACCGCTGGTCTCAAGCCCTCCGGCAAGCCGGATCTCTCGCTGCTGCTGGCGCCGCAGGGGGCCGTGTGCGCCGGCACCTTCACCACCTCGCTGGTGCGGGCCGCCTGCGTGGACCTCTGCGCCGAGCGCCTGAGCGCCAGTGGTGGCCGTGCCCGGGCGGTGCTCAGCAATTCCGGCCAGGCCAATGCCTGCACCGGTGAGCGCGGCCTGGCCGACAGCCTGATCGCCACGGCGGCGGCGGCCGAGCGCCTGGGGCTGAGCGCCGAGGAGGTGCTGATCTGCTCCACCGGCGTGATCGGCGTGCCGATCCCGATGGACACGCTGCTGGCCGGCCTCGATCCGCTGGTGGCGGCCCTCAGCCCCGAGGGCGGCGCCGCGGCGGCCCAGGCGATCCTCACCACCGATCTGATCGACAAGCAGATCGCCCTGGAGGCCGATCTCGGCGGTCGCACGGTGCGGATCGGCGGCATGGCCAAGGGCTCGGGGATGATCCACCCGAACATGGCCACGATGCTGGGCTATCTCAGCTGTGATGCCGGCGTGCCGGCGGATGTGTGGCAGGGCATGGTCAGGCGCGCGGTGGATCGCTCCTTCAATGCGATCACGGTCGACGGCGACACCAGCACCAACGACACGTTCCTGGCCTTTGCAGCCGGCGAGCCCCTGAACCCCGGGCACTTCGAGGCGCTGGAGGCCGGCCTGACGGCGGTGTCGCAGCACCTGGCCAGGGCGATCGCCCGCGATGGTGAGGGCGCCACCTGCCTGATCGAGGTGCAGGTGGAGGGGGCGGCCGATGAGGCCGGCGCCCACGCCATCGCCCGCACCATCTGCGGCTCGTCGCTGGTGAAGTGCGCCGTGCATGGCCGCGACCCGAACTGGGGCCGGATCGTGGCCGCCGCCGGCCGCGCCGGCGTGGCCTTCGCACCCGGGGCGGTGGCCCTCTGGCTGGGGGAGCACCAGCTGATGGCGGCGGGTCAGCCCCTGGCCTTCGATCGCCCGGCGGCCAGTTCCTATCTCCGCGCCGCCGCCACCGGCTCCTATCTGGGCGGCAGCGCAGCGGGCGGCGACACGGTGCTGATCCGGCTGGTGGTGGGTGATGGTCCTGGCCGCGGCCTAGCCTGGGGCTGCGATCTGTCGGATCAGTATGTGCGGATCAACGCCGATTACACGACGTAGGGTTCAATCTACTTCAAGGGCTCGGGTGCGAAGGGCTGGGTCTTCCCGGTTTCGATGTGTCTGTCGCTGCGTTGCTGGTTCGCGGGTTTGAAGGCCTGTGGATGTGGCATGGCGATCCATGCTGACGACGGCCTGTTGGCTTGCATTGATCGCCCCTACACTCATCCCGTCTACTCTAGGCAGTGGTTGGGATGGATCAACACACTTCTGTTGCTGCTTCGTCTTCCGCTCAGGTCGCGGCTTCTCAGCAGATCCTCGCTGCGCTGGCAGGCTTGTGCACGGCCGGACCGCTTGGAGCGTTGGCTTCCCTGGCGGCGATTCGCGGCCTGCATGGGAAATGGAGTACCTGGTTTTTGCTGGGAGTGCCTGCGGCGATCACGATCAATGGTCTGTATGTCGGCTTGTTCTTTGGCTTTGTTGCCATTGTCAGGCAAGCCGCGCCGCAACCCCAGGCCGGTCGGTCGCTGCCGCCCGCAGAACCACAGCCCACGCCCACCGTTGCTCCATCCGCCCGCACCACAGCACCCGAGCCCCGGTTTTACGAGGCCGGCACGGCTGTCGGTGGCCAGTCGGTGCGTCTTGATCTGGCATCGATCACTCAGGCTGCTGAGGCTGATCGGTTTGAGTTCGTCTATTTTCTTGGTGCCGAGAGAATTGCCGCCACGGCTGATTGCACCGCTGGTACCTGGATCACGCGCCCCGATCTGATCAGCCATCGGCCGCAGTCCGCCGCCACAGAGAACATGCTCAAGCGTGTCTGTCAGGTGCGTGCCGGTCGTGCAGTTGAGCCATCTGCTGTGGTGACGGCATTTGTCTTTGATCCGCCCAGTAACATCCGCGCCGCGCCCAATGGGGCCATTCTGTGCTCGGTTTCCACCAAGCAATCGATCACGGTTTGGCAGCGCGAGGGTGATTGGATTCAGACGAATTATTGTGGCTCAATAGGTTATATTCATGTCGACCAGATTCGTTTCTGAAGGCTAGGCTCGTTCACTGCCCGGCGTTGAGTTGCTGCTGCTTCGCCCGGGATGTCTCCGGGGTTCGTGAGCGGTGTTCGCTGGCGCCGCTAACTATCGCCGCTGACCATCGCCATTGGTCGTCGCCATCGTCTTGATGGGTGCCCTGCCGGTCTTCTTTCAGGGGGCCGTGATCGCTCCCTTCGCCGACTCGATCTTCTGAGGTCTGCGCCCCGCGGCGCTTAGGTATATCGGCTCAGTCCCGGGTTGCGGGGGCTGGCCATCCTTGGTGAGTCTTCTCGATCCCGGACGGGTCCAATGATGGGTCTGCTGATCGTTCTGCCGGCGCTGTTGATCGGCCTCAGCACCGTTGTCCTCGTGGCTCGGGAGGAGCAGGCGCTGGCGGGGCCGTCATCCCTGCGGCGTTGAGCCGGGCAGAATGTGGGCCCGGCTTCGAGCTCCGCCGGCCTGATCACAATCCCGGCCGCAACCACAGCTTCACCGGCAGCCGCAGCTGCACACGATCCAATGCCGCCGGCGCGCCGCATGCGCCTGGTTCAGGCCTCGAGTCATTCCCGGACCCCACCCTCCCTGCATGTCGCGTTTTTCCCCCGCTCTGATCGCCGCCACGGCGTCCACCGCCTTGGCCGCACTTCTGCTCCAGAGCCCGGTTCTTGCCCATGGTGGCGCCGGCGTCACGGCTGCGGAGGGCCTGCTGCATCCCTTGCTGGGGCTGGACCATCTGCTTCTGCTGATCGCCGTGGGCACGGCGGCGGCGGTGTCCAGTGCCTGGCTTCTGCTCTGGGCCCTGGGCGGTGCCGTGGTCGGCGCCCTGCTTGGTACCTCCGGTCTGCAGCTGCCGGCGGTTGAACTGCTGGCGGCCCTTGCCGTGGCGGCTGTCGCTGCCTGGGCTCTGTTGGCGCAGCGCCCCCATCGCCAGGCTCTGCCCGGCTCGATCGGCCGTGCCGGCGCCGCGCTGATCGCTGGGGCGGTGCTGGTGCATGCCCTGCTGCATGGCCTGGAGGCTCCCGTCGGCCATGCGTTCGGATGGTGGTCGATGGCGCTGCTGAGCTCCGTTGCGGTATGCGGTGGCACCACGCTGCTGCTTCGCCGCCTGCCGGTCGCCGCTGCCCGCTGGACTGCCGGAACCCTGGTGTTGCTCGGTCTGGGCCTCGGCGCGGCGGCCTGAGCGGCCTGACCGGACTGACCGGCCTGGCTTCTGGGACCACGGCTAGCGTGGGCCTTGCTCCGTGCGCGTCTGCTGCTCATCGCGATGACCCAGGTCGCTTCCGCCGACGCGCCCTCGCCTGCTTCCGGTCCGCGCCGGCGGCGGCGGGCCTGGGTGGCGCCCTTGCTGGCCGGCGTCTGCTTTGGGGTCGGCTACGGCATCACGCAGCGTCTGCTTGCCTTCAACGTCGGCGAACTGATTCGTTTCGGGCAGTCGTTTGATCTGCAGACCTTCCCCGGCACCAGCCTGGAGAGCCTGCGTTTGCGCTATGGCGCTGATCCATCCGAGTTGCGCGGTGACCTCGCGCCACAGCCGCCGGAGCGCCAGGGTGACCGGCCTGCCGCCGGCGACGCACCGATCGCCGACCCAGCTCCCACCGCCGCCGACACCCCGGTGCCGGCGGACGGCACGGCTGGCCTGGAGGCACCCCAGCCCGACCCCGCCGCCGGGCTCGCGCCCGAGCCTGCCGTGCCGGCGGAACCGGCCCTGCCCGCGCCCCTGGCTCCGCCGCCGGTTGCCGAGCCGAGGCCCTGAGCGCCGCTTCGATCTGCCACAGTTTCGGCAGCACCACAGCGGCCAGTCATGAGCGCGCCCCAGACCCTTGTTCAGGCCGCCCTCAACCGGCTCAGCGCCCGCCTTGGCAGCGGCCTTGCCGATGCCGCCGCCGGCCTGGCGGTGCTGGCCCAGGACGCGCCGGAGCGCCTGCGCCGCGAGTGGGATCTCTTCCGCGAGGAGGTGGAGCTGGAGGTCCAGCGACTTGAGCATCCCGATGCCGATTCCGGCTTCAGAACGGGCTCTGACGCCGGCGCGGCCTCCCACGCCGCTGCCATGGATCCCCAGCAGCAGGTCGATGACCTGCGCGCCAGCGTTGCCCGCCTGGCTCGGCTGATCGAGGGTCAGGCCTGATGCGCCGCCTCTCACAGGGATTGCGGGCGCTGGGGCGCTCGCTGCGCATCTGGCGCACCGTGCTGCTGCTGCTGCTGCTCCTCTGGTGGGACAGCTCCGCCTGGACCTATCGCGGCGGTGTCAGCCCGGAGCGGCGTGAGGCCCGGCAGCGGCGGCGGGCCCGCTGGCTCACCGCCGAGCTGCTGCAGCTCGGCTCGGCCTTCATCAAGCTGGGCCAGCTGCTCTCGGCCCGCCCCGATGTGCTGCCCAGCTGCTGGGTCGAGGAGCTGGTGCGCCTGCAGGACAGCGTGCCCCCCTTCCCGTTCGACACGGCCCAGGCGCTGCTGGAGCATGAGCTCGGTGAGCGCTGCGCTGAAATCATCGACATCGAGAGCGAGCCCCTCGGTGCCGCCTCCCTGGCCCAGGTGCATCGCGCCAGCCTGCGCAGCGGCCGCCAGGTGGTGTTCAAGATCCAGCGTCCTGGCCTCGAGCGCCTGTTCCGCCTGGATCTGGAGGTGATGCAGCAGGTGGCGGCGGTGCTGCAGCGCCATCCGCGCTGGGGCGTGGGCCGCGACTGGGTGTCGATCGCCCAGGAGTGCCGCCATGTGCTGCTGCGGGAGCTCGACTTCCGCCTGGAGGCCGAGCACGCCGCCCGCTTCCGCCAGCAGTTCCTCGACGATGCCTCGATCCGCATCCCGGCGGTGGTGTGGGAACTGAGCAGCCGCCGCGTGCTCTGCCTCGATTACCTCCCCGGCATCAAGATCACCGATCGCGCCGCCCTGCTCGAGGCGGGAATCGATCCGGCGGCCGTGGCCGAGAAGGGGGCCGCCAGTTACCTGCAGCAACTGGTGCGCTTCGGGTTCTTCCACGCCGACCCCCATCCCGGCAACCTGGCCGTTGCCCGCGACGGGGCGCTGATCTACTACGACTTCGGGATGATGGGCACCCTCTCCCAGCGGCTGCGCAGCCGCCTGGGCCGGATGGTGACCGCCGCCGCCGCCCGGGATGCCGGCGCCCTGGTGCAGGAGCTGCAGGCTGCGGGGGTGATCGCCACCGACATCGACCCCGGGCCGGTGCGGCGCCTGGTGCGGCTGATGCTGCAGGAGGCGCTGACACCGCCGTTCAGCGCCAACGTGCTGGAGAAGCTCTCCGGCGATCTCTATGCCCTGGTGTACGGCCAGCCCTTCCGGCTGCCGCCCGAGCTGATCTTCGTGATGCGGGCTCTCTCCACCTTCGAGGGGGTGGGTCGCAGTCTCGATCCCGGCTTTAGCCTCGTGGCCATCGCCCGCCCCTACCTCCTGCCGCTGATGAGCGCTTCCGGCACCGGTCCCAGCGACCTGTTCAACCAGCTCGGCCGGCAGGCGGTGGAGGTGGGCAGCCGGGCTCTGGGCCTGCCCCAGCGGCTTGAGGAGAGTCTTTCGCGGATCGAGCAGGGCGATCTGCAGGTGCAGATCCGCGCCGGTGAGACCGATCGGCTGCTGCGCCGCCTGGCCCTGAGTCAGCAGTCAGCGGGGCAATCGGTGCTGCTGGGGGCGTTGGCGGTGGCGGCGGCCCTGCTGGCCGCCAGTGCCCGGCCGGCTCTGACGGCGGTGCCGCTGCTGTGCGGCCTGCCGGTGGGCCTGAGCTGGCTGAAGCTGCAGGCCCGGCTGCGCCGGGATGCCCGCCTCGAAACGATGCAGGGCCGGGGCTGATTCAGCCGCGGCCGCGGGGGCCGCGGTCGGCGGCGCCGGCATAGACAGCCTGGTTGCCCAGTTCGTCCTCGATGCGCAGCAGCTGGTTGTACTTGGCCACGCGCTCGCTGCGGCTCAGGGAGCCGGTCTTGATCTGACCGGCACGGGTGGCCACCGACAGGTCGGCGATGGTGGTGTCCTCGGTTTCACCGGAGCGGTGGCTGATCACGCTGGTGTAACCGGCGCGGCCCGCCAGGTCGATCGCCTGCAGGGTTTCGGTCAGCGAACCGATCTGATTGACCTTGATCAGGATCGAATTGGCCACGCCCAGGTCGATGCCGCGCTGCAGGCGGCTGGTGTTGGTCACGAACAGGTCGTCGCCCACCAGCTGCACGGTCTTGCCCAGCTTCTCGGTGAGCAGGGCCCAGCCGTCCCAGTCGTCCTCGGCCACGCCATCCTCGATCGAGACGATCGGGAAGCGGTTCACCAGGGCCGCCAGCTGGTCGACCATCTCGGCGCTGCTGTAGCTGCCGCCATCGAAGGCGTAGCGGCCATCCCTGAAGAACTCGGTGCTGGCCACATCGAGGGCCAGGGAGATCTGATCGCCGGGGCGGTAGCCGGCCTTCTCGATCGCCTGCATCAGCAGGTCGCCGGCCTCGACGTTGCCCAGATCGGGGGCGAAACCGCCCTCATCGCCCACGGCGGTGCTCAGGCCCCTGTCCTTGAGCAGGCCCTTGAGGGTGTGAAACACCTCGGTGCCCATCCGCAGCGCTTCGCGGAAGCTGGGGGCGCCGTGGGGCACCAGCATGAACTCCTGGAAATCCAGGCTGTTGGCCGCGTGGGCGCCGCCATTGATCACGTTCATCAGCGGCACCGGCAGCAGGGTGGCCATCGGGCCGCCCAGATAGCGGTAGAGCGGCAGGCCGACGCCGTTGGCGGCGGCGCGGGCGGTGGCCAGGCTCACGGCCAGGATCGCGTTGGCGCCGAGGGCGCTCTTGTTGTCGGAGCCGTCGAGCTCGATCATCGCCGTGTCGACGGCGGCCTGATCGAGGGCGCTGAGGCCGCACAGGGCCGGCGCGATCTTCTCCTCAACGTTGCTCACCGCCTGCAGCACACCCTTGCCGCAGTAGCGGCTGCCGCCGTCGCGCAGTTCACACGCTTCATGGGCACCGGTGCTGGCGCCGCTGGGCACGATCGCCCGGCCGCTGGCGCCGCCTTCCAGCATCACCTCCGCCTCCACGGTGGGTGTGCCGCGGGAATCGAGCACCTCGCGGGCGACGATGGTGTCAATCACGAGGTCGAGGGTGTCGATCACGGCAGCCTTGGCGCGTAGCGGTTGTCCTTGGCAGGGATCCTATGGGTCGCCCCCGCCGGCCCCTTGGTGACCGTTGGCACCGAACGCCGGCTTTGCTGTCACGTGCTGGTTTCTGGTCAGAATGCGGCGGCGTGGGCTGGGTACCGCCAGATCCGCCCCGATCCGATCCGCTCCCGTTCCGAACCGCCTCACCCTGTTCTCCGCCGCGCCCCATGCGTCTGCTCCACACCATGCTGCGGGTCGGTGACCTGGAGCGCTCGATCTCCTTCTATACCGATGTGCTGGGGATGCGCCTGCTGCGCCGCCGCGATTACCCCGGCGGCCGGTTCACGCTCGCCTTCGTCGGCTATGGCGACGAGAGCGACCACACGGTGCTCGAACTCACCCACAACTGGGACACCGACCACTACGAGATCGGCACCGGTTATGGCCATATCGCCCTGGGGGTGGACGACATCCACGGCGTGTGTGCGGCGATCCGCGCCAAGGGCGGCAACGTGGTGCGCGAGCCGGGGCCGATGAAGAACGGCAGCACCGTGATTGCCTTCGTCGAGGACCCCGACGGCTACAAGGTGGAACTGATTGACCTGAGTTCCCGCTCCGAGGCGGTCTGACCCGATGCCGGCCGAGATCGACGCCCGCCCCAGCCTCACCGCCGACCCGGACCGCTTCAGCGATGCCGCCTGGGATCTGCTGATCGCCAGTCAGGAGCAGGCGCGGCGCTGGCGTCACGATCAGATGGATGTGGAGCACGCCCTGCAGGTGCTGTTCGGCGACCGTCGCTATGCCGGCTGGGTCGCACCCCTGCAGCTCGATCGCGACGCTCTTCTTGACCAGCTCGACGACTTCTGCGCCGAGCAGCCCGGCGGCAGCGCCCGGCAACTGTTCATCGGCGAGGCCCTCGAGGATCTGCTGGAGCTGGCCGATCGCCAGCGGGCCGGCTGGGGATCCCGGCTGATCGATGTGCCCCACCTGCTGCTGGCGCTGCTGGAGGAACCGCGCATCGGAGCCGCCCTGCTGCGCGGCCAGGGCCTCACGGCGGAGCGGCTGCAGCGGGCCCTGCGGGCCGGCGCCGCCAGTGCTGTCACCATGGCCGAGCCCCCGCCGGTGCCCGAGCCCCGGGGCGAGCCGGATGCGGGCTGGGATGGCGACTGGATCGACGCCGCAGCACCTCCCACCCCGCCAACACCCGCCTCGCCTCCGCCGCGCCGGATCGAGATGCCCCCGATCGCGCCCCCGGCGACCGCCGTGCCGGACCTGGCGCCTGCGGACGGCCAGCTCCAGCTGGAGCGTGAACCCACCGCCCTGGAGCAGTTCGGCCGCGATCTCACGGCCGCCGCCCGCGCCGGGGATCTCGACCCGGTGATCGGCCGCGACACCGAGATCCGCCGCCTGATCCAGGTGCTGTCGCGTCGCAGCAAGAACAACCCGGTGCTGATCGGTGAGCCCGGCGTCGGCAAGACCGCCGTGGCCGAGCTGCTGGCCCAGCGGATCGCGGCCGGTGAGGTGCCCGATGCCCTGCGCGGTCAGCGCCTGATCTCCCTGGATCTGGGCGCCTTGATCGCCGGCGCCAAGTTCCGCGGCCAGTTCGAGGAGCGCCTGCGCAGCGTGCTCAAGGAGGTGCGCGAGGCCGATGGCGAGGGTTCGGGCGTGATCCTGTTCCTCGATGAGCTGCACACGGTGGTGGGCAGCGAGCGCGGCGGCGACGCTGGCAGCATCCTCAAGCCGGCCCTGGCCCGCGGCGACCTGCGCTGCATCGGTGCCACCACGCCCGAGGAGTACAGCCGCACCGTGGAGAAGGATCCGGCCCTCAACCGCCGCTTCCAGCAGGTGCTGATCAAGGAGCCGGGCCTGGAGGAGAGCACCCTGATCCTGCGCGGCCTGAAGGAGCGCTATGAGCTGCACCACGGTGTGGCGATCACCGATGGCGCCGTGGTGGCGGCGGCGCGGCTGGCGGATCGCTACATCGCCGATCGGCGCCTGCCCGATGCGGCGATCGATCTGATCGATGAGGCCGCCGCCCAGCTGCGCATGGAGGTCACCTCCAAGCCGCAGGTGGTGGAGGAGGCGGAGGCCGAGCTGCGGCGGGTCGAGCTGGCGTTGCTCTCGGCCGAGGCCTCACCCGAGGCGGAACGGCTCGACCTGCAGCAGCAGCGCCGCCGTGCCGGGGAGCAGTTGCAGGGGTTGCAGCTGCGCTGGCAGGGAGAGCGCGAGCAGCTGGCGGAGCTGCGCCAGCTCCTGGCCGACGACGAGAGTCTGCGGCTGCAGATCGCCGAGGCTGAGCGCGCTGGCGATCTGGAGGAGGCAGCCCGCCTCCAGTACGACCAGCTGCATGGGGTGCAGCAGCGCCGCCAGCAGCTGGAGCAGTCCCTGCAGGCCGAGCAGGCGAGCGGGCGTTCGCTGCTGCGCGAGCAGGTGGAGGAGGGCGACATTGCTGACGTGGTGGCCCGCTGGACCGGTATCCCGGTGCAGCGCCTGCTGGCCGGTGAGCGCCAGAAGCTGCTGGAGCTGGAGCAGCGGCTCGGCGAGCGGGTGATCGGCCAGCGGGAGCCGGTGGCGGCGGTGGCGGCGGCGATCCGCCGGGCCCGGGCCGGCATGAAGGATCCGCGCCGGCCGGTGGGCTCGTTCCTGTTCCTCGGCCCCACGGGCGTGGGCAAGACAGAGCTGGCCAAGGCCCTGGCCGCCTCCCTGTTTGACGAGGAGGAGGCCCTGGTGCGTCTGGACATGAGCGAATTCATGGAGCGCAATGCCGTGGCCCGCTTGCTGGGGGCTCCTCCCGGCTACGTGGGCTACGAGGAGGGCGGCCAGCTCACCGAGGCGGTGCGGCGCCGCCCCTATGCGGTGCTGCTGCTCGATGAGGTGGAGAAGGCCCACCCGGATGTGTTCAACGTGCTGCTGCAGGTGCTCGATGACGGTCGCCTGACCGATTCCCAGGGCCGCACCGTCGATTTCCGCCACACGGTGGTGGTGATGACCAGCAATCTGGCCAGCCGGGCCATCCTCGATCACGCGCGCCAGCAGGCGGAGCCGGGCGCTGAGCTCGGCGGCGACGATGCCGACCTGGCGGAGGCGGTGGAGCGGGCCCTGGCCAGCCAGTTCCGGCCGGAGTTCCTGAACCGCATCGACGAGGTGATCCGCTTCCAGCCTCTGCGGCCCACCGATCTGGAGCGGATCGTGCGCCTGCAGCTGGCGGATCTGGCGACGTTGCTGCGGGAACAGGGCCTGGCGCTGGAGGTGGAGGACGCCGTGGTGGGCTGGCTGGCCGGCCTGGGTTATGAGCCGGAATACGGCGCCCGGCCGCTGCGGCGACTGCTGCGGCGCCGCATCGAGAATCCCCTGGCCACCGAATTGCTCGAAGAGCGCTTCCTGGCGGCGCGGGCGGTGCGCATCGGCCTGAACGAGGCTGCGGACGGTCTGGTCTTCAGGCCGCTGGCAGGGGAGGTCTGAACCAGATCCGGTAGGGTGACTGTTTGCCGGTGCGTGCGGTGACCACGCCGCGCGGCTCGCTCAGCACCCCCGTGGCCTCCCAGACCGACCCGCAATCCAGCCCGGCCTCGTCCGTGTCCGAGGCAGAGCCAGCCCCTGAGTCCGGCTCTGCCGGCGGTGGTCCGCTGGCCAGCACCCTCGCTGAGCTGCGCAAGGTGGTCTGGCCCAGCCGCCAGCAGCTGTTCGGCGAGTCGGTGGCCGTCATCCTGATGGTGACGCTCTCGGCCTTCGCCATCGCCGCCATCGATCGCTTCTACGGCTGGGCCAATGGCCAGGTGTTCCGCTGACACCACGCCCTTCCCCGTTCCCCCTGTCCCCCACGCCCTGACCTGTGTCCGACGTCGACCTGACCACTGACGATCTCGCCACCGCCGATCCGGCTGCCGGCGGTGAGGGCGTGCTCGACATGGCCGCCGCGGCACCGGCCGAGGGCCGTGCGCCGGTCGCCCGCTGGTACGCCGTGCAGGTGGCGTCCAGCTGCGAGAAGAAGGTCAAGGCCACCCTCGAGCAGAGGGCCGTCACCCTCGGCGTCGACAACCGGATCCTCGAGATCGAGATCCCGCAGACGCCGGCGGTGAAGATCAAGAAGGACGGCAACCGCACCAGCACCGAGGAGAAGGTGTTTCCCGGCTATGTGCTGGTGCGCATGGTGCTGGATGAGGACACGATGATGGCGGTGCGCAGCACCCCCAACGTGATCAATTTTGTGGGGGCCGAGGACCGGCGCGCCACGGGCAAGGCCCGCGGCCACATCAAGCCCCGCCCCCTGACCCGTCAGGAGGTGGACCGCATCTTCAAGCGCGCCGCCGAGAAGAAGCCCGTCGTCAAGGTCGACCTGGCCGAGGGCGATCAGATCCTGGTCACCGCCGGTCCGTTCAAGGACTTCCAGGGCGAGGTGATCGAGGTGTCGGGCGAGCGCAGCAAGCTCAAGGCCCTGCTCTCGATCTTCGGCCGGGAAACCCCGGTGGAACTCGAGTTCTCCCAGATCAGCAAACAGAGCTGATGCCCGTGCGGCCGTCTCCCTGCGGAGGGCGGCCACAGGTGGTGTCCCGGTTTCCGGGGCCACCGCACCCGCTGCCCTAGGGTCGCGGATCCGCAGATTGCACAAGCCGCCAGGACGATGGCCAAAAAAGTCGTAGCCGTGATCAAGCTGGCCCTCCAGGCCGGCAAAGCCAACCCCGCGCCGCCGGTGGGCCCTGCCCTCGGTCAGCACGGCGTCAACATCATGGCGTTCTGCAAGGAGTACAACGCCCGCACGCAGGACAAGGCCGGCTATGTGATTCCGGTGGAGATCTCGGTCTTCGAAGACCGCAGCTTCACCTTCATCACCAAGACCCCTCCCGCCTCCGTGCTGATCTCCAAGGCAGCCGGTATCGAGAAGGGTGCCGCCACCTCCGCCAAGGGTTCCGTGGGCGCCATCAGCCGCGCCCAGCTCGAGGAGATCGCCAAGACCAAGCTGCCCGACCTCAACTGCACCAGCGTTGAATCGGCCATGCGCATCATCGAAGGCACCGCCCGCAACATGGGCGTCGCCGTCAACGACTGATCCCAGTCCCGTTCACCCTGTTCCTTCGCGGGGGAGAGCCCCAGGGCTCGCCTGCACCCCATTCCGTCATGCCCAAGGTTTCCAAGCGCTACAACGCCGCGTTCGCCAAGGTCGAAGACCGCACCTACTCCCCGCTGGAGGCGGTGGAACTGGTGAAGGCCAACGCCACCGCCAAGTTCGATGAGACCCTCGAGGCCCATGCCCGCCTCGGCATCGATCCCAAGTACACCGATCAGCAGCTGCGCACCACCGTGGCGCTGCCTCACGGCACCGGTCAGACCATCCGCATCGCCGTGATCGCCCGCGGCGAGAAGGTGGCCGAGGCCAAGGCCGCCGGTGCCGATCTGGCCGGCGACGATGAGCTGGTTGAAACCATCGCCAAGGGCGAGATGGAGTTCGACCTGCTGATCGCCACCCCGGACATGATGCCCAAGGTGGCCAAGCTGGGCCGGGTGCTCGGTCCCCGTGGCCTGATGCCGAACCCCAAGGCCGGCACCGTGACCACCGATCTGGCCGGCGCCATCAGCGAGTTCAAGGCCGGCAAACTGGAATTCCGCGCCGACCGCACCGGCATCGTGCACGTGCGCTTCGGCAAGGCCAGCTTCGATGCGGCCAAGCTGCTCGACAACCTCAAGGCCCTGCAGGAGACCATCGACCGCAACAAGCCGAGCGGTGCGAAGGGTCGCTACTGGAAGAGCCTCTACATCACCTCCACCATGGGCCCCTCGGTGTCCGTGGACGTGACTGCCCTGCAGGACATCAAGCAGGAAGGCTGAGCCTCCGGCTCCGGTTTCTGAATCCCCACGCCCGGGGGGTGGCTTCAGCCGCTCCCCGGGTTTTTTGTGTCCGGTCTGTCGCCAGCCCCCGTTGAAGGCTGCGTGGTACTGTCATTTCCTGGCTTCGGCCAGGCGGGCACGCGCCCGACCCAAGACAGCAGGTCGGCTTCACGCCTTAAGCCCTGCCGAGGTGCACGCGACAGGTTTTCGTTATCTCCCCGTTAGCCCTGAGCTGATGAGGTGATCAGCGCCGGACCGCAGCGGCCTCGAGCCCAGCCCCGTGCTGAGCGTCCAGGGCCGCGACCCGCGCTTGTTCCCCTCGATCCGTTCCAAACCCTATGGGCCGCACGCTGGAGAGCAAGCAACAGATCGTCGAAGAGCTCAAGGGGCTCCTCGGCGAGGCCGAAATGGCGCTTGTCCTTGATTTCAAGGGCCTGTCCATCAAGGAGATGTCTGATCTGCGGACCCGTCTGCAGGCCAGCAACGGTGTGTGCAAGGTGACCAAAAACACCTTGATGCGCCGTGCCATTGATGGCAACAGCGCCTGGACGGAACTCGATTCCCTGCTCACCGGCACCAATGCCTTCGTGCTCGTCAAGGGCGACGTCGGCGGTGCGGTGAAGGCCGTGCAGTCCTTCCAGAAGGACACGAAGAAGTCTGAGGTGAAGGGTGGCCTTTTCGAAGGCAAGCTCCTCTCCCAGTCCGACATCAAGGCCATCGGGGATCTGCCCTCCAAGGAGGTGCTCATGGCCCAGATCGCCGGTGCGATCAACGCCGTGGCCACCAAGGTGGCTGTGGGCATCAACGAGGTTCCCTCCGGTCTTGCCCGGGCGCTCAAGCAGCACGCCGATGGCGAGGGCACGGCCTCTTGAGGCCTGCTCTGCTGAGCTCCCCGATCCGACTGTTTTCACAGATCTGTTGCTGATCCAACCATGTCCGCTACCACCGACAACATCCTCGAGCAGCTGAAGACCCTCTCCCTGCTGGAAGCTTCCGAGCTCGTCAAGCAGATCGAAGAGGCCTTCGGTGTGTCCGCCGCCGCTTCCGCCGGCGTCGTGATGGCCGCTGCTCCCGCCGCTGCCGCTGAGGCCGCTGAGGAGAAGACCGAGTTCGACGCCATCCTCGACAGCTTCGACGCTGCCGCCAAGATCAAGGTGCTGAAGGCCGTCCGCGAGGCCACCGGCCTGGGTCTGGGCGAAGCCAAGGCCCTGGTGGAAGGCGCTCCCTGCCCGATCAAGGAAGGCGTGTCCAAGGCCGATGCCGAAGCCATCAAGAAGGCTGTGGAAGAGGTCGGCGGCAAGGTCACCATCAAGTGATCGCCGCTCCGGTCGCTGCGGCGACCGGACGCCCTCCCGCTTCGCTTCAGGCGATGCGAACGAGCCGGTTCCTGCGGGGACCGGCTTTTCTGTGGCTGTTGCCGGCGGCGGCCCCATGGCCTCTCCCGTCGGACGCGCGCCAATAAAAAAGCCCCGCCGAAAGGCAGGGCCTGAGCCGGAACGCTTCTGGGAGTCTGTCCTCGTTTCGACCCCGGAAGTGGTGTCCCGCACTCCTCACACAGGTAGACCATACGGCGGTAGGAAAAAGCTGGCAAGGGATCCAGTGCCGGCTGCTCAACTGGTCAGCGGCCCCTCAGGGGCGGAAGGGCACCACCTGCAGGGCGATCGGTCCGCTGCCGCGCGCCGCAGGGCCGCTGCTCTGCCGGGGCGAGGGGGTGCTGGCGGTGCTGGGGGCGCTGGCGGTGCTGCCGCTTCCGGCGGCCCGCAGCAGCTGCGCCAGGGGAGCGGCATGGGCGAAGTAGACGTGGTTGAGGGTTTGCGGGCCGAAGGCCCGGCGCTGCAGTTGCCAGCCCGGCTCCAGCTGGATCCGCACGAAGCCGTCGCGGTCCCGCTGGGGTACGGCGCCGCGGCCCACCAGCAGCTGGGTCGGATCGCTGGGGGTCATCGCCAGCAGTGCCAGGCTGGCGCCGCGCTGTTCCAGGCGCAGCCGGTAACGGCTGGCCAGATCCTGCGCGCCGATGCGCAGCGAGTAGCCGTTGCTGTCGAGGTAGCGGCTGCAGATTCCGGTGAAGTCGAAGCGGTTGAGGGCCGGATCGATCAGGCCGTCCGGCCGCTGCTCCCAGCAGAGCGGTTGCGGTGTGATCTGCTCCAGCACCAACAGCGCCCAGTCGCTGTTGCCCACGGGCTTGGCCAGCACCGCGAAGCGGCTTTCATCGAGGGGCTCACCGCTGAACAGGGAAGCGGCGCTCGCCGGCAGGAGCAGCAGGGCGGCTGCAGCGGCGCTGAGGGCACCGCCGAGACGCCGGTGCCGGCCGCGGTAGGTTCGATTGTCCATCGGCCGGTCCTCAACGCTGCCTGGCAGCTGCCGTTGTACCCGATCGGCAGGACAGCGCCCAGTGCCCGCAGATCCCGTTCCCTCCACCACCGGCAGCGCCCAGGCCGATGCGCCGCGCGTGGTGGCGGCCGCCTGTGATGGCGCCTGCAGCGGCAACCCCGGCCCGGGGGGCTGGGGCTGCCTGCTGCGTTTCGAGGACGGTTCGGTGCAGGAGTTCGGCGCAGCCGAGGCGGCCACCACCAATAACCGCATGGAGCTCACCGCGGCGTTGACGCTGCTGCAGAAGCTCAGCGTGCTGCCGCGCCACCCGGACCTGACGATCCGCACCGACTCCAAGTACCTGATCGATGGCTACACCAGCTGGATGCGGGGCTGGAAGCGCAAGGGCTGGCGCACCGCCGCCGGCCAGCCGGTGCTCAACCGCGATCTCTGGGAAGCTCTCGATGCGGCCCGCATCGCCGATCTGCCGTTCACCTACGTGAAGGGGCATAGCGGTGATCCCGATAACGACCGCTGTGATGCCATCGCTGTGGCCTTCTCCCGCGGTGGCCGGCCCAGTCTTGCCCGGGGTGAGTACGGCGGCCTGATGGTGGAGGCTGCGGCCCCTGAGCAACCGGCTCCAGCGGCGTTGCAGCAGCTGCTCAGTCGGCTGGAGCTGGCTGATCGGCTCGCCGCCGGTGGCTACAGCCTCAGCCTGGCGGAGCTGGCTCAGCTGGTGGAGAAGCCGATCAAGGCGCTCGCCGACCGCGAGGAGCCGTGGCGCTGGCGCGACTGGCAGGTGCTGCCGGTCGAGGACAGCCGCTGGCGCCTGCGCCGTGAGGCGGCAGGATCAGGACAGTCTCAGGATGGGGAGCGACAGCATGGCTGAGGCCGGCACCGGTGCGCTCTACCGCCGCTTCGTGGGTCCACTGCTCAGCCGCGACGACGGCGCCGACGCCGAGCAGCTGAGCCAGGTGAGCCTGCAGCTGCTCGCTCAGGCCAGCCTGCGCCGCCACTGGCCGCTGCTGAACACCACCCTCGCCGGCCTCGGTGCCGAGCTGCAGCGCCGCGATCTGCGCCTGGAGCAGACCCTGTTCGGCTGCCGCTTCCACAATCCGGTGGGCCTGGCGGCCGGGTTCGATAAGAACGCCGTGGCGGCGGCTCTCTGGCACCTGTTCGGCTTCGGCTTCGCCGAGCTGGGCACCGTGACCTGGCACGCCCAGCCCGGCAATCCGCGGCCGCGTCTGTTCCGTCTGGCCGAGGAGCGGGCGGCGCTGAACCGCATGGGCTTCAACAACCAGGGTGCTCAGGCCGTGCGCACCATCCTGGAGCGCCAGCAGTTGCCACCCGCCGGCCAGCGCCCGGCCGTGCTGGGCATCAACCTCGGTAAGTCGAAGGTCACGCCCCTGGAGCTGGCACCGGACGATTACGCCTCATCGCTGGATCTGCTGGCGCCGCTGGCGGACTATGCCGTGATCAATGTCAGCTCTCCCAATACCCCTGGCCTGCGTGATCTGCAGGACGAGCGCCAGCTGCGGCGGTTGGTGGAGCGCCTGCGGCGGCTGCCGGCCTGTCCACCGCTGCTGGTGAAGATCGCCCCCGACCTCGACGATGAGGCCATCGATGCGATTGCCCGCCTGGCCTATGAGGAGGGTCTGGCCGGTGTGATCGCGGTGAACACCAGCCTGAATCGCCTTGGCCTGGAGCAGCGGCGTCTGCCACAGACCGGCCGCTCATTGGCGGAGGAGGCCGGTGGCCTCAGCGGTGCGCCGTTGCGCGCCCGCGCTCTGGAGGTGATCCGCCGCCTGCGGGTCACGGCTGGTCCGGGGCTGCCCCTGATCGGCGTGGGCGGCATCGATTCGCCCGAGGCGGCCTGGGAGCGCATCAGTGCCGGCGCTTCGCTGGTGCAGCTCTACACCGGTTGGATCTATGAGGGACCTGAGCTGGTGCCCGCCATCCTGGAGGGTTTGAGCGCCCAGCTCGATCGCCATGGCTTCCGCCAGATCAGCGAAGCGGTCGGCAGCGGCGCACCCTGGCGCTGAACGTCGGATAGCTTTTGTTCGTGTCGCCAGGGGTGCCGTTGCTCTCCGGAGTTCAGGATCAGCTGGGGCCGCTGCGGGCCTGGCTGTTCCCTCGGCGCGTTCACCTGCATCTCGAAGACCAGGCCATCACCGCCCTGGCCCTGGATGGGGAGGCGGTGCGCTGGCTGGAGCGGGTGCCGCTGCCGCAGGGCCTGTGCGTCGATGGTCAGCCACGCCAGATGGAGGCGTTGGCGGATCTGCTCGGTGATCTGCTGGTGGAGCGCGGCTTCACCGGTGCGAGCATCACCGCCACCCTGCCGCCCGCCGCCGCGCAGGTGAGGCTGGTGCGCTGGTCCAGCGGGCGCCTGCCGCAGGATCCCGATCTGCTGCTGGCCCGCCAGCAGAGCCGCCTGGGGCTGTCGGGCCTCTGGCACGACCTCGATCTGCAGCGGCGCGACCTTGAGGGCTCCGGTCAGCGGGCCACCAGCCTGGTGGTGTCGGTGCCCTCGGCTCTGCTCGAAAGCTGGATTTCCCTGTTCAACCAGGCGGCGGTGCGCCTCGATCGGATCGAGGCGGTGCAGCTGTGCCTCTGCCGTGCCCTCCAACCCCTGCGCCGGCAGGCGGGTGCTGGTCGTCGGCTCAGCTTTGTGCTGCAGCTCGAGTCCTGGGGCAGCAGGCTGTTGGTGGTCGATGGCGACTGGCCGGTGTTCCAGCGTCTGCTGCCATCCATCCAGGATCCGGCGGCCCTGCTGGCCGGGCTGCAGCGCTGCTGGCAGTTCCTGCAGCAGCTGTGGCCGGATCGTGGCCCGTCGCCTGAGCTGTTCCTGTACGGCGGCGATTTGCTCGATCCAACCCAGACCGACCGGCTGGATGCGGCGCTGGGCTGGCCCTGCCAGCGGCTGGATGTGTTCGAGCGCGGTTGGTTGCAGGATGCCACCGTGGCCGGTGCCTCGGAGCTTGGTGGTGTTCTGCTGCCGCTCTGGGGGCTGGTGATGACGGAGCAACACCCATGAGCCGCTCGGCTGCGCCGCTGCAGGCACCCCTGGATCTGCTGCGCCAGCGCCGGCTGGTGCGCGGTCTGCCGGCTGATCCCGGTCGGTGCGGCCCGGCCGGGCCCCTGCTGCTGCAGGGGAGCGTGATCGGTGCTGCTCTGGTGGTGCTGGTGCTGGTGGCGAGTGCCTTTGCCGGGTTGCGGGGCCGGCAGGTGTCAGCGGAGCTGGATCGGCTGAAAGCCCTGCCGGCCCAGGCGCAGGGGCTGGAGCGTCAGCTGCGGCTGGATCAGCTGCAGCTGCGCCGGCAGAACGAAGCCAATGCGTCCCTGGGTCGGGGGCTGGCGTCGCTGTCCTCCGGTTCGGCGTTGCTCACGCAACTGGCGGAAGCGACACCGCAGGGCGTGCAGATCACGGAGGTGACGGTGAATGACCAGACCCTGACGCTCAAGGGTCGTGCCGCCGATCCAGCACCGTTTGAGCGCGTCAACGCCATGAGCCTGAAGCTGGCCCAGGCCCCCCTGTTCCGACCGGATGCGCGGGTCCTTCAGATGTCACGCCCGGCGCCGCAGGCCCAGGCCAGTGGCACGCCTGCCGCGCCGGCGCCGGTGCCGCAGCTGGAATGGACGATCCGGCTCACCCTGGCCACGTTGCCGCCGGCGCGCCAGCTGTCAGTGCTGCAGCGCCTCGAGGCCGATGGCATGGCGGTGCGCCTTCAGGATCTGCAACGCCTCGGGGTGCTGCCATGACCAATCTGCAGAGCACCCGCAGGCTGCGACTCAGCCGTGAACTGGTCCTGCGTGGCGGGCCGCTCCTGCTCGGGGCGCTGCTGGCGCTGCTCACGGCACAGGTGGTGCTGGTTCCGCTGCTGAGCCGCACTGCAGAGCAGCAGACGGAGCTCGACGCCCTGCAGCAGCAGAGCGCGCGGCTGCCGTTCGTGCGGCGGCGGCTGGCGCAGCTGCGCACGTCGGTGGAGCAGGCCGAACAGCGGCAGGCCCAGCTGCTGCAGCTGATCGCCGGCAACGGTGAGACCAGCACCTTCATGGCGGAGCTGGGTCTGGCAGCTCGCCAGAGCGGCGTGCAGCTGGAGGGCTATGAGCCGATCAGCGCGGCGCCCCGGGCGGCATCGCCAGCGCCGGCTCCCGCTCCTGCGTCGCCGGTGCCGCCGCCGACCGCCGCCCCTGCCCCCGATCCGCTGGAGGCCTCCGGTCTGGATCGAACGCGGCTGCTGATCACGGCCCGCGGCCGCGGCGATCAGCTGCAGGATTTTCTGCGGCGTCTGGAGCGGCTGCGCCTGCTGGCGGTGCAGAGCGATCTCAGCATCAGGGTGGATCCGGCGGCGGCGGGCCGCAGCACGCTGCGGCTGAGCCTCTCGCTCTACAGCAAGGGGCCGGAGGTGCAGCAGCCCTGAAGCAACCTGTGTTGCTGATACCATCCGCGCCAACGCTCATGGGCCTGTGCCGCTGTCCTCGCGTCAGCTGATTCCCTTTCTGCTGTTCGCCGCGTCACTGGGGGGAGAGTCAGCCTGGTCCGCCCCCCGGCCCGTGCCAACCGTGCCGGCCGCCATGGGGGCTGAGCCCGCGCCACGGGCGGGCGGTTCGCTGGCCCTGACGATCCGGCGCAGCAGCGGTGCCTTTGAGGTGGTGGTCCAGGGCACCGGCCCGGGCCCGGTGCTGCAGCAGGCCAACGCCGGTGGCAGCTGGCAGGGCCAGCTGATGCTTCCACAGCCGAACGGCCTGCGCTACGGACCGCAGCGGATCTCGGTGCCGGAGGCTGGCATTCAGTCCGTGAGCATCGGTGGTTCGGGCAGCACCTATGCGCTGGAGGTGGTGCCGCTGCCTGGGGTGCCCCTGGCCCGCCCGGTGGTGAGCGCCGATGGTCTGAATCTGGTGATCAGTTTCCCGGCCTCGCCGCTGGCGAGCCAGCAGACGGCCCAGCTGGATCTGCGCCAGCCCGGCAGCGTGCCGCAGGCGGCGGTGGTGCCGCCCCTGCAGCCCCGGGCGGTGGCGCCGCCGCTGGGGGATATGGCGGTGGGCAGCATGGTGCTGCGCAACCAGAGCTATCTCAACCTCTCCGGTCCGCCGGTGACGCTGACGCTGCGCAATGCACCCGCCAAGGATGCGCTGATGGCGATCGCCCAGATCGGTGGGTATGGGTTTGTCTTTGTGGAGGCTGAACCGGCCGCGGCCGCCGGCACAGGTCAGGCAGCGGCTCAGGGGACGGCCAGTGCACAGGCGCAGCCCCTGCGTCCTGTGACCATCTCCTTCCGCAATGAGAGCTACGCCAAGGCCCTCAACAGCGTGATCATGGCGGCCGGTCTGCAGGCCCGCCGGGAAGGATCGATGATCCTGGCCGGGCCGAATGTGATGGGCCGGGGCTTCGGGCCGCAGGTGTCGAAGGTGTATCGACTCAACCAGGCCTCCGCCGGTTCGGCTGCGGATTATCTGGCCAGCCTCGGAGCCTCGATCACCAAGGTCACGGTCATCACCAACGCGGTGATGCAGGGGGTTCCCCTGGCCAATGAGGTGGCGGGTGCAGCGGCCACCACCCAGACCCAGACCCAGAGGCTCACGACGACCGAAACCTATGGCGGCGGCTCCGGGCCGCTCAGGGGTCTGCTCGGGACCACAGATTCGCGCCTGCAGACGATCACGCTGATCGGGGATTCACAGCAGGTTGCCGTGGCGGAGAACTATCTGCGCCAGATCGATCTTCGTCAGCGACAGGTGGCTCTCTCCGTGCGCATCCTGGATGTGGCGCTTGACAACGATGCAGCCATCTCGAATTCCTTCGCATTCCGATACGGCAATAATTTCATTGTGAGCGAAAACGGCCAGCTCGTCGGCTCGTTCGGGTCCTATCTGCCACCGAACAGCGCCGACTTTAGTAATCTTTCCGGTGGTTCGTCTGCGGCAAAGCCTATTTATGGCCCTCTTCAGGGTGTGATTCCGCCTTTGAGTTCTGCGCCTGTTAACCCAGGTGCAGCCTATGATCCCAACAGTTTCTATGATTTGGTCAAGGCTGTAATCACCTCCTCCAGTTCCAAGACGCTTGCTTCGCCCACCCTGTTCCTCAGTGATAATCCCGAGTCGAACGTCAGGGGTGGATCCCAGGGCGTTCAGTCGAATCCTGGTTCGTCGGTCGGTTCTCTGAGTTCTGTCACCAATCCCTCCAGTCCTGTTGGTAGAAGCTTTGCCAATGAGGGATTCGTGGTGGTCGGGGCGCAGGAGATCACCAGCTATTCCGTGATTCAGGGTTCGAATGGTGCCCCTAACACCTGCCAGCCGGTCTTTCAGACCGCTGGCCTCACGCTGGGTGCACGGGTCAAGCGGATCGACGACAACGGCTTCGTGACCTTCAATCTCTCCCCTGCGATCACGGCTCTCACGGGAACGAATGTCAAGATCGAGGGCTGTGGTGAGGTGAGGAACATCAGCGTGCGGGCTCTGGATACGGGCGATGTGCGAGTCCGCGATGGCCAGACCCTGATCCTCACCGGCGTGATCTCCGATCAGGATCTGCAGGTGGTGCGCAAATGGCCGATCCTGGGTGATATTCCCTTCATCGGTCAGTTCTTCCGCGATTCATCCAATGGCCGCAAGAAGCGCGAGCTGGTGATCATGGTCACGCCCCGCATCGTCGATGACGTGCAGGGTGGCACCTATGGCTATGGCTATCAGCCCGTCACCTCGGATGCCCAGCGCCTGATGGCGAACTGAAGCCACCGGCGCCTGTTCACAGCCCCATCGGCAGCAGCGCCTTGCCGGCCAGTGGGCCCAGCAGCTGGATGGCGCCGAGCAGGCCGCCCATCAGGGCTGAGCCCATGCCGTTGCCCTGGGCTTTCCTGGTCGGTTCCTGCAGCCGGGTGGCGGCCTGCTCCAGCTGCTGCGCTTCCCGGGTTTCGCCCTGGCGGCGGTAGAGCGTGGCGGCGTAGGTGAAGTCCTGGGCGGCCAGGGCGTTCTGGCCCTGTTCGGCCCGGCAGATCGCCCTGGCCACCCAGCTGATCGCTGCTTCCGGCTCACGGCGGATCGCTTCCCCGAACCACTGCTCCGCCTGTGGATAGCGGCCCTGGCGGGCGGCGGCCACGCCGGCGTTGTGCAGCTCGGCGTAGCTGTGGGCGCTGCTGGCGATGCCGATCGCCTGCTGCCAGTGGCTGCGGCTCAGGGCTCCCGAATCCAGGCTGGCGCCGCTCAGATCCGCCTGACGCAGGTCGGTGCCCAGCAGCAGGCTGCCGCGTAGATCGGCGCCGCGCAGCGAGGCGCCCGCCAGGCTGGTGAAGCTCAGATCGGCGCCGCGCAGATCGGCCCCATCCAGCCGTGAGCCGCTCAGGTTGGCCCGCTGCAGCTGCGCGTTGCGCAGCCGGGCATCACGCAGATCCGCCTGCACCAGATCGGCATCCTGCAGCCGGCAGCCCTCGCAGCGCCGCTGATCGAGCAGTTGCATCACCTGCGCGGCATCGGCGGCCCGGGCTGCATCGGGCTGTGTCGCCAGCAGCAGCCCCAGGGCGATGGCTCCCAGGTACCCGGTGGCTGCAGCGAGCGGTCCTGGCTTGGCATCAGCGGCCCTGGTCATGGTGCGCCCGGTGTGCTCGGCCTGCTGGTGGGGCACTCTGGCGCGCCCGGCGCCGTTGCGCTGCAGGCTGGGGGCAGTTGGTCCCCTCCCGTGAGCGCCACCGGCAGCCCCAGCCCCGATCGCCATGGCGGCAATGCGGCGGCCGTCGCCCGGCGCCTCGGCTGCCGGCCCGGGCAGCTGCTCGATGCCAGCGCCTCGCTGGTGCCCCTGGCGCCGCCCGCCGCGCTGCGTCGCGCCCTGCGCCAGGCCGCCTGGCGTCCCTATCCCGACCGCGACTACCGCGATCTCCGCGCCGCCATCGCTGCCGTGCACGGCCTCGATCCAGACTGTGTGCTGCCGGGCAACGGCGCCGCCGAGCTGTTCACCTGGGCGGCGCGCGACGCCGCTGCCCTCGGTCCCAGTACCCTGCCCAGCCCCGGTTTCGCGGATTACGGTCGCGCCCTGGCCTGCTGGGATGGCGCCGCCGTGGCCGCACCGCTGCCGCTCGACTGGGCCGAGGCCGGCCCCGGCCCCTGGCCCCTGGCCGCCGCCCGTGAACCGGTGCTGTGGATCACCAACCCCCACAATCCCACCGGCCAGCTCTGGAGCCGCGCCAGCCTGGCGCCGCTGCTGGCGCGCCACGCCCTGGTGATCGTCGATGAGGCCTTCCTGCCGCTGGTGCCCGGTGGGGAGGCCCAGTCGCTGCTGCCGCTGCTGGCCGATCACCCCAACCTGGTGGTGATCCGCAGCCTCACCAAGCTGTTCGCCATCGCCGGCCTTCGCCTCGGCTACGCCCTCGGCGATCCGGTCCGCCTGGCGCGCTGGAGCCGCTGGCGCGACCCCTGGCCCGTGAACGGCATTGCCGCTGCCGCCGGTGTGCAGCTGCTCGCTGATCACCGCGCCTACGACCGCTGGTGCGCCCGCGTGCAGGGCTGGGTCGCTGCGGACGGGAGCTGGCTGCAGCGGCGCCTGACTGCCCTGCCGGGGCTGCGGCCGCTCCCCTCGGCCGCCAACTATCTGCTGCTGCGATCCACGGGGGGCGGTGATGCCGCCCAGGTCGTCAGCCTGGAGCCTCTGCGGCGGGAACTGGAGCAGCGCCACCGCATCCTGCTGCGCGATTGCCGCTCGTTCGCCGGCCTGGGGGAGGCCTGGCTGCGCATCGGCCTGCAGGGCCGGGCGGGCAATCGCCGGATCGTGGCGGCTATCACCCGGGAGCTCAGCCGCGGGCGCTGAGCTCCAGCAGCAGCTGCGCCACCCGCTGATCGGCATCGCGCACCGCCAGCCGCTCCATGCCGGCCCGCAGCTGCTCCAGTGGATCGACCGCCGCCGGGCAGCCGCGCAGGCGCGGGCCCACCAGCCGCCAGATCGCCTGCCCCAGGGCCGGGTGCTCCGCCGGGTGCTGCCACACGATCACGGCGGCCCCCACGGCCGCCGCTGCGCCGGCATTGGCGTCCTGGTGGCGATCGGCCGCCTGTGGGAAGGGCACCAGGATCGCCGGGCTGCCGCACACCGCCAGCTCGCTGAGGCTGCCGGCGCCGGCGCGGCTGATCACCAGATCGGCGTGCTGCAGCAGGCCGGCCATCTCGGCGCTGAACGGTTGCTCCACGTAGTTCCGATGCTGCAACTGCCCGCTGGCGGGGTCGTTGCCGCCGCTCAGATGCACCACCCGGCAGCCGCAGGCCAGCAGGCGCGGCAGCAGTGGCCGCACCATCCGGTTCAGGCCCACGGCCCCCTGGCTGCCGCCCATCACCACCAGCAGCGGCCCGGCCCCGGCCGGCACCCAGGCCGGCAGTGGCGCCGGCTCCAGAAACTCCTGCCGCACCGGCGTGCCCGTGCACAGTGGACGGCAGCGGGGCAGCCGCTCCGCCGCCTGGGGCAATCCCACCGCCACCCGTGTGCAGAGCTGCCCCAGCAGCCGCGTCACCCGGCCGGGTACACCGTTCGATTCATGCAGCACCACCGGGATGCCGCACCACCGCGCCGCCAGGATCGCCGGTGCGGCGATGTAGCCGCCGCTGCTGAACACGTGGGTGATCCCTTCGCGGCGGATCAGCTGCCGCACGCTCCAGCTGGCCGCCAGCAGCCGCAGCAGGTTGAGCAGCCTGCGCAGGCCCCGGCCCTGCAGGCCGCCGGCCCGGACGGTGTGCAGCCGGATCTCAGCCGGTACCAGCTCCTGCTCCAGCCGGTCCGGCACCCCCAGCCACTGGATCGTCCAGTCCGCCGGTAGCGCCCGGGCCACGGCCAGGGCCGGGAACAGGTGGCCTCCGGTGCCGCTGGCGGCGATCAGCAGGCGGGGCATGGGCGGAGCCGCGGAGCGCGCCTAACTTAAGAATCACTCCGCCGCCTGTCCCCGTGCCCGTGCGCCCCTCCCTGCCGGCCACCTTCGCCCTGGCCGGTGCGGCGCTGGCGCAGCTGCTGCTGCCCGGGACTCTGCGGGCCGCCCCCAGCCTGGCGGCCTTGCAGGCGGCCCTCAACGATCCGGCGCCGGCTCCCCTGGCGGCGCTGCTGGAGCCGGGTGAGGGCCTGGATCCGGCTGTCGTGGAACGGCGTCGCGCCGCCCTGCGGCAGCGCTTCCCCGATGCCAGCTGGAGCGTGAGCCCCGGCCCGCCCCTGCGCGATGGCCGCCCCACCACCGAGGTGCTCGTGACCGGCAGCCATCAGGGAGGCGGCATCCGCTATCGGCTGGAGTCGCGCCAGCTGCTGGTGCTCAGCGGCACTGGCCCGCGCTTCAACCGGCAGGAGGTCCTCCGGGAAACCTCGATGCTCCGCAGTGGCGACAGTGACCTCAAGGTGAGCCTGCTGTTTCCTGACGCGGTGCTCACCGGTCAGCGTTACGACCTCGATGTGATCTTCGACGAACCCCTCGATGGTGCCGTTGCTGCCGGCGCCATCCAACTGGTGAGCCCCGCCGATCAGCTGCGCCTGCAGAGCCCGGATCTGCAGCTGGAGGACCTCGGAGGCGGCGGTCTGTTCAAGACCGTGCAGGCTCCCTATCAGCCCGGCACCCAGACCTGGGGGGTCCTCCTCGTGCATCCGAGGGGCATCGTCTCCGCCACCAAGCGGGTGCGGGTGGTGGCGGATCGTCAGGACCTGCAGCCCTGAGGCAAGTCCTGCAGATCCGCCGGCGGTTCAGGTTCAGGGCATAAAGAATCCCCGTTCACGGCTGCAGTGCTGCAGCGTGAACGGAGATCTGCTGATCAGGGGCCTGGATCAGGCCCGCTGAATCCGGTCCGAAGCTGTTCGGATCAGGCCTCGTCGAGGGCGGCCACGCCGGGCAGCACCTTGCCTTCCAGCAGCTCCAGGCTGGCGCCGCCGCCGGTGGAGATGTGGCTCATCTGCTCGGCCAGACCGGCCTTCTCCACAGCCGCCACGGAGTCGCCGCCGCCGATGATCGTGCAGCAGCCCTTGCCGCTCAGGTCGGCCAGGGTGGTGGCGATGGCGTTGGTGCCGGCGGCGAAGGCGTCGAACTCGAACACGCCCATGGGGCCGTTCCAGATCACGGTCTTGCAGTCGGCCAGGGCCTCCTGGAACACCTTCACCGAGTCGGGGCCGATGTCGAGGCCCATCCAGCCGTCGGGGATGGCGTTCACATCGGCGATCTGGCTATTGGCGTCGGGGGCGAAGTTGTCGGCCAGCACCACATCGGTGGGCAGCAGGAACTGCACGCCCTTGGCTGCGGCCTTGGCCTCGAGCTCCTTGGCCAGCTCCAGCTTGTCCTCTTCCACCAGGCTCTTGCCGACGGCCAGCCCGCGGGCCTTGTAGAAGGTGAAGATCATGCCGCCGCCGACGAGGATCTTGTCGCACTTGTCGAGCAGGGCCTCGAGCACGCCGATCTTGGAGCTCACCTTCGAGCCGCCCACGATCGCGGCCAGGGGGCGCTTGGGTTCATCGATGGCGCCCTGCAGGTACTGCAGCTCCTTCTCCATCAGGTAGCCGGCCACGCTGGGGCTCAGGTACTGGGTCACGCCCTCGGTCGAGGCGTGGGCGCGGTGGGCGGCGCCGAAGGCGTCGTTCACGTACACATCAGCCAGGCTGGCCAGCTGCTTGGCGAAGTCGCCCTCGTTCTTCTCCTCCTGGGCGAAGAAGCGCACGTTCTCCAGCAGCACCACATCGCCCTCGGCCATGGCGGCCACCTTGGCTTCGGCGTCGGGGCCGACGCAGCTGTCGGTCTTGACCACGCTCTTGCCGAGCAGCTCGCTCAGGCGGGCGGCCACGGGGGTGAGGCGCATGCCTTCGTTCACCTGGCCCTTGGGACGGCCGAAGTGGGCCGCCAGGATCACCTTGGCGCCCTTGCCGATCAGGTCGTTGATCGTGGGCAGGGCGGCGCGGATGCGGGTGTCGTCGGTGATGGCGCCGGCGTCGTTGAGGGGTACGTTGAAGTCGACCCGGACCAGCACGCGCTTGCCGCGCAGGGTTTCAGCGGTGAGGCTGGCCAGGGAACGCTTCGCCATCGCGATACAGGGAGAAAGGGTCGCGAGAGTTTAGCGGGGTGGTCAAGCCCGCCCGGCCGGTGCGGCAACCGCCCCTGGCCGTTGCGGCCCCGGGCGCTAGACAGTGAGGGCACGAGAGTGGCGTCGCGGCCCACCGGCCATGTTCGAGATCGTTCTCTTTCCCATCGACCGCAGCCGTCAGGCCGCCGAGACCGCCGCCACCGCGCTGCAGCTGGCCCGCGAGCACGGCAGCCGGCTGGTGCTGCTCTCGGTGGTGGAGCCGGGCCAGGACGACCCCGCCGCCGTGGCCGAGCTGCTGGAGCAGGCCCGCGCCCGCTTCCACGACCAGGGGGTGAGCTGTGAAGTGGTCGAGCGGGAGGGCAAACCGGCCTTCGTGATCTGCGATGTGGCCGATGAACTCAATGCCGACGTGATCGTGATGGGCACCCGTGGCCTCAGCCTCGAGGCCGAGGAGGCCCCCAGTACGGCTGCACGCGTGATCCAGCTGGCGCCCTGCCCCGTGCTGGTGGTGCCGTGAGCACCGACCTCACCCCTGATCCGATCAGCGCCGACCTGCTCAGCAGCGCCGCTCCGGCGATTCAGTGGTATCCGGGCCATATCGCCAAGGCCGAGCGGGCCCTCGCCGACAACCTGGCCAAGGTGGATCTGGTGATCGAGGTGCGCGACGCTCGGATCCCCCTCGCCACCGGACACCCGCGCCTGCAGCGCTGGATCAGGGGCAAGCAGCACCTGCTGGTGCTCAACCGCCGCGACATGGTGCCGGCCGCGGCCCGCGAGGCTTGGGACGCCTGGTTCCGCGCCGCCGGCCAGCCGGTGTGGTGGTGCGATGCCAAGGCCGGCACCGGCGTCAAGCAGTTGCAGCAGGCGGCGATCCGTGCCGGTGCGGCTCTCAACGCCCGCCGTAGTGGCCGCGGCATGAAGCCCCGGCCGGTGCGGGCGCTCACGCTCGGCTTTCCGAACGTGGGCAAATCGGCCCTGATTAACCGCCTGGTGCGCCAGAAGGTGGTGGAGAGCGCCCGCCGCGCCGGCGTCACCCGCAGCCTGCGCTGGGTGCGCCTCGGCCAGGACATCGACCTGCTTGATGCCCCGGGGGTGCTGCCGCCCCGCCTCGACGACCAGCTGGCGGCCCTGCGCCTTGCACTCTGCGACGACATCGGCCAGGCCGCCTATGACGGCGAGGCCGTCGCTGCCGCCTTCGTACAGCTGCTCACCGGCCTGGAGCCGGTGCCGGCGGCCGGGGTGCCGGCGGGCCTGCTGGAGCGTCGCTATGGCGTCCCGCTCGATCCGCAGGCCCTCGGCGATGCCGCCGGCTGGCTGGCGGCGGCGGCGACGCGGCACACCAGTGGCGATACGGCTCGCATGGCCCAGCGGCTGCTTGATGACTTCCGGCGCGGCATGCTCGGCGCCATCGCCCTGGAGCTGCCCAAGGCCAGGCCATGAGCGGGTTCGCGCAAGGTGAGGGTGAGCTGCTGACGCTCGTGTATCCCAAGCCGCTGCCGATGCGGCTGGATCGCTGGCTGGTGGCGCAGCGGCCGGAACAGAGCCGCGCCCGCATCCAGAAGTTCATCGAGGCCGGCTATGTGCGGGTCAATGGCGTCACCGGTCGCGCCAAGACGCCCCTGCGCCACAACGACACGGTGGAGCTGTGGATGCCGCCGCCGGAGCCGCTGCCCTACCTGGTGGCCCAGGACATTCCGCTGGATGTGCTGTACGAGGACGCGCACCTGATCGTGCTCAACAAGCCGGCCGGGCTGACGGTGCATCCGGCCCCCGGTAATAAGGACGGTACCCTGGTGAATGCGCTGCTGCATCACTGCCCCGATCTGCCCGGCATCGGCGGTGAGATGCGGCCCGGCATCGTGCACCGACTCGACAAGGACACGACGGGTTGCATCGTGGTGGCCAAGAGCCAGGAGGCGCTGGTGAAGCTGCAGGTGCAGATCCAGAAGCGGATCGCCAGCCGCGATTACCTGGCGGTGGTGCACGGCCAGCCGCCGGCGGAGAGCGGCACGATCGTGGGGGCCATCGGCCGTCATCCCGCCGATCGCAAGAAGTACGCCGTCGTCCACGACGACTCCGGCCGCCATGCCTGCACCCACTGGCGCCTGATCGAGCGCCTCGGCGATTACGCCCTGCTGCGCTTCAAGCTCGACACCGGCCGCACCCACCAGATCCGGGTGCACTGTGCCCACATCGGCCATCCGATCGTGGGCGATCCCACCTATTCACGGGCCCGCAAGTTGCCGGTGTCACTGCCCGGCCAGGCCCTGCATGCGGTGCAGCTGGGGCTCAACCATCCGATCAGCGGTGAGCGGATCATCTGCGAGGCCCCGTTGCCGGAGCCGTTCGAGAAGCTGCTGGCGGTGCTGCGGCGGCGGGTGTGAAGGGAGGCTTCAGCCCGCCCTCACCGGCAAGCGCGGACACGCCGCCACCAGGGTGCGTGTGATCGCGGCCTGAGGGTTGGCCAGCAGCTGATCGCCGGGGCCCTGCTCCACAATCCGCCCCCCCTCCAGCACGATCAGCCGCTGGCAGAAGCCGCTGGCCAGGGCTAGGTCGTGGGTCACGAACAGCAGGCCGAGCCCGAGGCGCCGTTGCAGCTGGCGCAGCAGCGCCAGCACCTCCGCCTGGATCTCGGCATCGAGCATGCTCACGCTCTCATCGCAGAGCAGCACCTGCGGCTCCAGGATCAGCGCCCGCGCAATCGCCACCCGCTGCTGCTGGCCCCCGGAGAGCTGGCGCGGCAGCCGCTGCTCAAACGCCTCCGGCGGTTCCAGGCCCACGGCGCCCATCAGCTCGCGGGCCCGCTGGCGGGCGGCGCCGCGGCTGGCTAGGCCGTGGATCAGCAGTGGGTCGGCGATGGCGTCCACCACCCGCATCGTCGGGTTGAGGCAGGCCAGCGGGTCCTGAAACACCATCTGGATGCTCCGGCGTGCCCGCTGCAGCTCCCGCCTCTGCAGCTGGCCGAGCTCCCGCCCCTGCAGCCGCACGCTGCCGCCGCGCAGCGGCGCCAGGCCCATCAGGGCCCGGCAGAGGGTGCTCTTGCCACAGCCGGACGCTCCCACCACGCCGAGCACCTCCCCCGGCTGCAGCGCCAGGCTGATGCCATCCACCGCCTTGTACCAGCGCCGCTGCCAGGGCGGCCCCGGCAGCGGATGCCAGCAGCGCAGCTCCTCCAGCTCCAGCAGCGGTGTGGTCGGCGCCGGCAGCGGCGGGGTGGCGCCGCCTTCGCGGGCGCGGGCAGCGCCCACCAGCCGCCGGGCCAGGGCGGAGCGGGGTGCGCTCAGCAGCTGTTGGCTGGGGGCCTCCTCCACCAGCCGCCCCTGCTCGAGCACAGCGATGCGCTCGCACCAGCGGCCGGCCATGGCCAGATCGTGGCTGATCAGCAGCAGGGCGCTGCCCGCCTCCTCGCACAGCTGGCAGAGCTCCGCCATCACCTGGCCGGCCACCGCCACATCGAGGCTGGTGGTGGGTTCATCGGCGATCACCAGCGCCGGCCGCAGCGCCATCGCCAGGGCGATCGCCAGCCGCTGCCGCATGCCACCGCTGAACTCATGGGGATAGCTGCCGTAGCGCGCCGCATCGATGCCAACCCGTTCCAGCAGCCCCATTGCCCGCTGGCGCAGCTGGCGCCGCCGCTCCTCGGGGCGATGGGCCGCCAGAGTGTCGCTGAGGTGCTCGCCCACGCTCATCAGCGGGTTGAGCCGGGTCATCGGGTCCTGGAACACCAGCCCCACCGCCTCGCCGCGCAGCCGGCGCAGGGCCGCGCGGCCGAGCCGGCGCGGGTCGTGGCCGAGCAGCCGCAGCTCGCCGCCGCACTGGCTGCCGGCCGGCAGCAGCTGCAGCACCGCCCGCGCCACCGTGCTCTTGCCGCAGCCGGATGGACCCACCAGGGCCAGGCGCTCGCCGGCGTTGAGGCGCAGGTCGAGGCCGTCGAGGGTGGTGGCGGCTGCCCCTGGGTAACGCACCAGCAGCTGGCCCAGCTCGAGCACGGGGCTGGCTGTTTCGGAGGTGGCTGCTTCGGTGGCGACGGCGGTGCCGACGGCGGCGGCCGGCGGAGCAGGCGTGCAATCGGACTCGGGCACGGCCGCAGGGCGGGCGGATCAGTCAGCAGCTTGGCGCAACCCGGTGGGGGACGGCTCGCCAGGGGGACGCCCGCGAACGGTTTGTTTCAGCCGCTGCCTACGATGCTGCACATACGCAGAGCGTCATGCTCCAGGCGGTGCCCGACACGGCAACACCAGCGGCCACGCCGGCGGCGGATGCTGCGGCGCCCACTGCAGCCGCCGGACGGCCGCCGATCCTCTGCCCGGACGACTACGGCATCGCGCTGCCGGAATGGCTGCGCCGCTGCATCGAGCACGTGCCGCCCGGCGCCGGTGACAGCTGCCCCACCGACGCCGAAGGCCTGCTCTCGGCCGCCTTCCACTTCGCCTTCCAGCTCCACGACGGCCAGGTGCGCGCCAGCGGCGAGCCCTACATCTGCCATCCGGTGGCGGTGGCCGACCTGCTGCGCGACATCGGCGCCAGTGCCGGTGTGATCGCCGCCGGCTTCCTGCACGACGTGGTCGAGGACACCGACGTCACCCCCGAGGAGATCGAGGAGCACTTCGGCGCCGAGGTGCGGGGGCTGGTGGAGGGGGTCACCAAGCTCGGCGGCATCCACTTCACCAACAAGACCGAAGCCCAGGCCGAGAACCTGCGCCGCATGTTCCTGGCGATGGCCAGTGACATCCGTGTGGTGCTGGTCAAGCTGGCCGACCGGCTGCACAACATGCGCACCCTCGGCGCGCTCAAGCCGGAGAAGCAGCAGCGGATCGCCCGCGAGACCCGGGAGATCTACGGCCCCCTGGCCAATCGCCTCGGCATCGGCCGGCTCAAGTGGGAGCTGGAGGACCTGGCCTTCAAGATCCTTGAACCCGACGCCTTCCGCGAGATCCAGCAGCAGGTGGCCACCAAGCGCTCCGAGCGCGAGGAGCGCCTGGCGGTGACGGCTGGGCTGCTGCGGGAGCGGCTGCTGGCGGCGGGGCTGGAGGGGGTCGAGGTGAGCGGCCGGCCCAAGCATCTCTATGGCATCTGGAGCAAGATGCAGCGCCAGCAGAAGGCCTTCCACGAGATCTACGACGTGGCGGCCCTGCGCATCATCTGTCCCAGTCTCGAAAGCTGTTACCGCGCCTTGGCGGTGGTGCACGACACCTTCCGGCCGATCCCTGGCCGCTTCAAGGATTACATCGGCCTGCCCAAGCCGAATGGCTATCAGTCGTTGCACACGGCGGTGATCGGCCGCCACCGGCCGATCGAGGTGCAGATCCGCACCGCCGAGATGCATCAGGTGGCGGAGTTCGGCATCGCCGCCCACTGGAAATACAAGGAGGGTGGGTCACCAGCTGCCACCGGTAACGATGCCGAGCGCTTCAACTGGCTGCGTCAGCTGGTCGACTGGCAGAAGGATGGCGTCGGCGAAGACAGCAATGACTTCCTGCGCTCGATCAAGGAAGACCTCTTCGATGAGGAGGTGTATGTGTTCACTCCAAATGGTGATGTGGTTGGTCTGCGCAAGGGCTCCACGGCTGTGGATTTTGCGTTTCGCATTCACTCCGAGGTGGGGAATCACTGCCAGGGTGTGCGCATCAATGACCGCCTCTGCCCCCTGGCCACGCCGCTTCAGAACGGTGATTTCGTGCAGGTGCTCACCGCCAAGTCGGCCCATCCCAGTCTTGATTGGCTGAACTTCGTGGCCACCCCCACGGCGCGCAATCGCATTCGCCAGTGGTACAAGAAGAGCCATCGCGAGGAGAACATCCATCGCGGCACCGCCATGCTCGAGCGTGAGCTCGGCCGCGACGGCTTCGATGCCCTGCTCCACGGGGAGGCGATGGCCCGGGTGGCCCGCCGCTGCAACCTGGTGGGTACCGAGGATCTGCTGGCAGCCATCGGCTTCGGCGGCGTCACCCTGCATCAGGTGCTCAATCGCCTGCGCGAGGAGCTGCGCCTGGCCACCGAGGCGGCGGCCCCGGTGCTCAGCAACGAGGAGCTGGCCCGCAATGTGTCGGCGCAGCGCGATCAGCCGGCCGCTCCCGCCGCCAGTGATGGCAGCCCGATCGTGGGCCTGGAGGGTCTGGAATACCGGCTGGGTGGCTGCTGCAGTCCCCTGCCCGGCGAGGCGATCGTGGGCACCGTGGCCCTCGGCAATCACGGCATCACGATTCATCGCCAGGACTGCGCCAACCTGGTCCCCGTGCCGGCGGAGCGCCGCCTGCCGGTGTGCTGGAACCCGCTGGCCGCTGAGGAGCAGCGCCGCCGCTATCCGGTGCAGCTGCGCATCGAGGTGCTCGATCGTGTCGGTGTGCTCAAGGACATCCTTACCCGCCTCTCCGACAGCCGCATCAACGTCAGTGATGCCCGCGTGCGCACCAACCCCGGCAAACCGGCCCGGATCGACCTGCGCGTGGAGCTGCTCAGCGCCGCCCAGCTGCGCACCACCATGGATCAGATCCGTGCGATGGCCGATGTGCTCGACATCGCCCGCTCCGGCATCGGCTGAGGCCCTTCATCCCATCAGGCCCATCACTCCAGGCCCGTCACTCCAGCAGGTCCGTCACTCCAGCAGGTCCGGATCGCTGTGGAGGATGTCCTCCCAGAACGACTGGAAGCCGAACCAGCCCGCCTGTGGCGTGCCCACGTTCCGATGGGTGTAGCTCGCCCACTCCTGGCGGATCTGCAGCGGCGTGCCGGCCGCTTCCGCCAGCAGCTGGCTCTGGCAGCAGCGCTCCATGGCGATGAACCAGAAGGCGGCCGCATCCACCGTCTCCGCCACCGTGAACAGGCCATGGTTCCGGTGAATGGCCGCCTTGCCGGTCAGGAAGTGGTCCGCGAAGCTCTGCCCGGATGCCTCCTCCAGCACCACCCTGCCGCCATCCACCTCGATCAGCTGGTGGTCGTTGAAGAAGATGCAGCAGTCCTGGGTGATCGGATCGAGCCGTTTGCCAAGGCTGGCGAAGGCCTTGCCGTAGGGCGAGTGGGCATGGGCTGCGGCGATCACCTCGGGGCGCCTGGCATGGATCGCCGCGTGCAGCACGAAGGCGGCCCGGTTCACCGGTCGGTCGCCGATCACCACCTCGCCGGCATGGTTCACCAGCAGCAGGTCGCTCACCCGGACGCGGTTGAACGACAGCGCGAACGGGTTCACCCAGAAGTGATCGGGGAATTCCGGATCCCGGGCGGTGATGTGGCCGGCCACCCCTTCGCCGAACCCCATGCGCCCGAAGATCCGCAGCGCACCGGCCAGCCGCTGCTTGCGGTGCAGGCGCTCCTCCGCCACGCTGTCGAAGCGCGGCGGTGCCAGCTCCCGCAGCGGTTTGGCGGTCAGGGGGATGCCGTCGATCGAGCCGGGGCTGCCGGGAGCGCTCATGCGGTGGAGATGGATTCACCCATGCTGGCGTGAGCAGGGCGGTTGGTCCGGATCCACCCACACGCCCTGGCTGGGTGTAGGCCACTACAGCTCCATTCCGGGGCCATGCCTACAACGGCGCCACCGCACCGTGACGCCATGACCTCCGAGCAGGCCGCCCGACTGATCGACGACACCCTGGATCTGGTGCACCAGCGCCTGGTGGAGCTGGAACGGAGCCAGCAGGGCCCGGCCCAGCGCGCCCTGGCTGCGGAGTTCCGCGAGTGGCGCCACCCCGCCGGTGGCCACATCGACCTGATGGTGTGCCCGGGGTTCCCCACCGGCTGATCCGCCGGGCGGGACACTGGAGCGATGTGATCCAGGGTCCGCTTCGCGGCCCCCAGCCCTTGTCTGCGGACACCATCGCCGCCATCGCCACCGCCGTTGCCGCCGGTGAAGGCAGCGTGGCGATCGTGCGCCTCTCCGGCCCTGCGGCCGAGGCCATCGGCCGCCAGCTGTTCGTTGCTCCGGGCCGGCAGCCCTGGGACAGCCATCGGGTGCTGTATGGCCATGTGCGCGACCCCGCCACGGGCGAGCGGGTTGATGAGGCCCTGCTGTTGCTGATGCGGGCCCCCCGCAGCTTCACCCGCGAGGACGTGGTGGAGTTCCACTGCCATGGCGGCCTGATCTGCGTGCAGCGGGTGCTGGAGCTGGTGCTGGCGGCCGGTGCCCGCCGCGCCCTGCCGGGGGAGTTCAGCCAGCGGGCCTTCCTGAACGGTCGGCTCGATCTCACCCGCGCCGAGGCGATCAGCCAGCTGATCACCGCCCGCAGTCGCCGTGCCGCCCAGCTGGCGATCGCCGGCCTCGATGGCGGTCTGCAGCGCCGCATCACCGCCCTGCGTGAGCGGTTGCTCGATCAGCTGGCGGAACTGGAGGCCCGCGTTGATTTCGAGGAGGATCTGCCGCCCCTCGATGGCGCCATGGTCACGGCCGAGCTGCAGGCCGTGCGCGGCGAGCTGGAGCAGCTGCTGGTGGATGCCTCCCAGGGCCAGCTGCTGCGCGAGGGCCTGCGCGTTGCCATCATCGGTCGCCCCAATGTGGGCAAATCCAGCCTGCTCAACCGTCTCAGCCGCTGCGAGCGGGCGATCGTGACCGATCTGCCCGGCACCACCCGTGATCTGGTGGAGAGCGAGCTGGTGCTTCAGGGCGTGCCCCTCACCCTGCTGGATACCGCCGGCATCCGCGCCACCGACGATCAGGTTGAGCGGCTCGGCATCGAGCGCAGCCGCGCTGCCCTGCAGGCGGCCGATGCCGTGCTGTTGCTGTTCGATCTCAGCGCCGGCTGGACCGCCGAGGATCAGGCCCTGCGGGCGCTGGTGCCCGAGGCGGTGCCACTGCTGATCGTGGGCAACAAGGCTGATCAGCTCGATGCCGGCCCCCTGCCGGCCCCTGAAGCGGAGGTGCGGATCAGCGCCCTCAGCGGCGATGGGCAGGAGCAGCTGGTTGAGGCGCTGCTGCGCTGCTGCGGCCGCAGCGGTGATCAGGGCCTGCAGGTGGCGCTCAACGGCAGGCAGTGCGAGCTGGCGGCGCAGGCCGCCGCCAGCCTCGCCGCCAGCCTGGAGGCTGCCGCCCAGCAGCTCCCCTGGGACTTCTGGACCATCGATCTGCGCGCTGCCGTGCGTGCCCTCGGTGAGATCACCGGTGAGGCGGTGAGCGAGGCGGTGCTCGATCGCGTGTTTGCCCGGTTCTGCATCGGCAAGTGATCCGGACTTCTGCAGCAGACTCAGCCTCACGCACGAGGACTTCCGCATGACCCGCACACTTCTGGCTCTGCCGGTGCTGCTGTGCCTGGCCGCAGCCCTGCGCCCCGCCCCTGCCGCCGCCGAAGACCTCAACGCCTCGCTCAACGAGATCTGCCAGCCCCTGCGCGGGCTCGGCAAGAGCCTGGGCGCTTCGGTGGCCCCCGGAACCGAAGCTGCCCAGGCGATGCAGCAGGAGCTCAGCATCAGCGGTGCCCAGTACGAGGCCCTCTGGGCCCTGCTCAAGCTCACGCCCACCAGCGACTGCCGTGCTCTTGACTGAGCCCTGACCGCGCCGAGCCGATTCCGTGAGCGCTCCCCCGCTTCCCTTCACCCCAGCGCTGGCTGCGCAGCTCCGGGACTGGCTGGCGGAGGACATCGGCCGCGGCGATCTCAGTGCCGCCGCCCTCGCCGGTCGCCGGGGCAGCGCCCATTGGCTGGCCAAGGCCGATGGGGTGTTCTGCGGCGGGGTGTTGGTGGAGCCCCTGTTTCATCAGCTCGATCCAGCGGTGCGTGTGCGGTTGCTGGTGGCCGATGGCGAGCCGGTGCGGCCTGGCCAGCGGCTGCTGGAGCTGGAGGGGCCGGCGGCGGCGCTGGTGGCCGGTGAGCGCACGGCCCTCAACCTGGCGATGCGCCTCAGCGGCATCGCCACCGCCACCGCCCAGCTGGTGCGCCAGCTTGAGGGCAGCGGCGTGCGCCTGGCCGATACCCGTAAGACCATTCCGGGCCTGCGGCTGCTGGAGAAGTACGCCGTGCGTTGTGGCGGCGGCTGTAACCACCGCCTCGGCCTGGATGACGCGGCGATGCTCAAGGAGAACCACCTGGCCTGGAGTGGCGGGGTGGATGCGGCAATCGCCGCGGTGCGGGCATCGGCCCCCTGGCCGGCGCGGGTGATCGTCGAGGCCGAGACGGCCGCCGAAGCCCTGGCCGCTGTGGCCGCTGGTGCCGATGGGGTTCTGCTCGATGAGTTCACGCCGATGACCCTGCGGGAGTTGGTGCCGCAGTTGCGGGAGCTGGCGGCCGCAGTGGGCGCCGCCGTGGTGCTGGAGGCTTCCGGCGTGCAACCCGAGGATCTGCTGGCCTATGCCGCCAGCGGTATCGATCTGATCTCCACCAGCGCACCGATCACCCGTAGCCATTGGTTGGACATCAGCATGCGCTTTGCCGCGGCTGTGGGGTGAACTTCTCCCCGTCAGTTCGGGGTGGATGGTGTCTCGATCTTCTCCTGAACTTTTGGTATGCCTTCATCTTTTGCTGCCTGACAGCGGGTCGCTGCCTGGCCAGCATTCGGCTGTTCCCATCGCCATTCCCCTGTGGTTGTTCGTGCCTGGATCGCACGTGGCACCGCCGTCGGCACCCTGCTCTGCCTCAGTCTCGCTGCGGCGCTGCCACCCGCGCGGGCGGAGGACGTGTTGGAGCGGATCGCCCGCAGCGGTGAGCTGCGCCTGGTTGGTCGTGTCGATCAACCGCCGCTGCTGGTGAGTGAGCGCGACGGTGCCCCCAGTGGCTATGGCGTGGTCGTTGCCCAGCGCGTGGCCGATCTGCTCAGCCAGGCGCTGGGGCGGCCTGTGAGCCTGCGGTTTGAGCCGGTTGGCACCGATGCCGGGCTCGATCAGCAGCTCCGCAGCGGTGCTGCGGAGCTGGCCTGCGGTGTCCCCTTCACCTGGGAACTGGATCAGTCGCTGGATTTCTCTCGGCCCATCGCGTTGTCCGGGCTGCGACTGATGGCGCCGGCCGGCCGTTTCGGCGACGATCTGGCCGGCCTTGGCGGTCGTCGGATCGGCGTGGTTGCTGGTTCACTGGCGGAAGCGGATCTGCGTGGCAGGCAGCCCGCAGCCCGGATCGTGACCTTCCCCACGCTCAGGGCGGCCCTGGCGGACCTCGAGGGTGCTCGGGTGGAGGCGGTCTACGGCGATTCGTTGCTGCTGCGAGGGATGGCACGGCAGCTGGGGCTCAGCGGCATGGTGCTCACGCCGCGGCAGCCGTTTGAGCGCTATGCCTTCAACTGTGTGATGCCGGAGGACGCCTCAGCCTTCGCCAATGTTGTGAACCGGGCGATCGTTCAGTTGCAGCAGGACTATCTCGATGGCGAGCCGACGGCGGTTGCCTCCGTGAGCCGCTGGTTCGGCCCGGGTAGTGCCGTCAATCTGCCGCCGGAAGCCATCCGCAACCTCTTTGACCTGCTGCTCACCGGTGTGGAGAGCCTCCGCCCCGTGGCTCCAGCGGCTCCTGCTCGCTGATGGCCCCTGCCGATCACTTCAATTCATCACCCCAGCCGAGTCCCCATGAAGTTCTTCACCGGTTCCCGTCTGTTCGGTGTCCTGTTGATCGCGGCATCCCTGCCGCTGGATCCCGGGGTGGCCCTGGCTGCCAGCCAGGCCACGGCGCTTCTGCAGGAACCGGCGGCGTCCGGGCCTGTTGAGGCCAGGCTGCGCCGGATCGCCTTGGCCCTGCAGGATGCGCATGCCGCCGCCGACACCGACACCGACACCGTGGGGGACGACGCGATCAGCTGGTGGCGTGGTGGTTTTCGCGACGGCGGCTTTCGCAATGGTGGCTTCCGCAATGGTGGTTTCTGGAATGGCGGCTTCCGCAACGGCGGCTTCCGTAATGGCGGCTTCCGCAACGGCGGCGGCGTGTTCGTCAACTTCTGAGATCGCTCCATGACCCTTCCGCTGGAAGCCGCCTCCCCCCTTCGGCGTCGCTGCCATCGGATTGCTGTAGGGGGCTGACGATCCGGCCCGCCGTTGCCAGCATGCGGATGCTCTGTCGCCCGCACCGCCTGTGCCTGTCAGCGCTCGCCGTCGCCCTTGGCTGGCCCTGCTCACCCTGCTCAGCCTCGGGTTGATCACGGCCCCCCCGGCCCTGGCGGCGGGGGTCCTGGATCGCGTCGCCCGCAGCGGGGTGTTGCAGCTGGTGGGTCCGGCAGACCAGCCGCCGCTGCTCAGCCTCGATGCGCAGGGTCAGCCCCAGGGGTTTGCCGTGGTGGTGGCCAGCCGTGTGGCGGCCCTGCTGAGCCAGGCGCTGGGGCGGCCGGTGCAGCTGCGATTCGAGCCTCTATCGGATCCCGCCCAGCTGGGCCAGCGTCTGGGAGAAGGCAAGGCCGAACTGGCCTGTGGCGTGCCCTTCAACTGGGCCCGCGACATGATGCTCGACTACAGCCTGCCGTTCGCGATCGGTGGCCTGCGGCTGCTGGCGCCGGCGGGTCGTCTCACTGGGGAGCCGGCCCAGCTGGCGGGACGGCGGATTGCCGTGGTGCGCGACTCCCTGGCTGAAACCGAGCTGCGGGGCCTGCAGCCCGCCGCCGTGGTTGTGCCCTTCCCCGATCTGCAGGCTGCCGTCGCCGCCCTCACGGCCGGTCGCGTCGATGGGGTGATTGGCGATTCGGCGCTGCTGGCGGGCCTGGTGCAGCAGCGGAAGCTGGGCGGCCTGGCCCTGCTGCCGGACTCCTTCTACGAGCGTTATCCGGTCGCCTGCGCCGTGCCGCAGAACGATTCCGCGTATCGCGATCTGGTGAACCGGGCGATTGCCCAGCTGCTGCAGGACTATGTCGATGGCGAGCCGCAGACCATGGCCGCCGTGGATCGCTGGATCGGCCCCGGCAGTGCCCTGAATCTCAACCCGGAGCGCATCCGCACGGTCTTCGATGCCCTGCTGATGAGCGTGGAAGCGCTGCGGCCGGTGCCAGCCAACGCGCCCCGTTGATCGCCGTTCCGCATTCCCTGCACCCTTTCGCCCTGCAGTTCCGATGAAGCTGATCACCTGCTCCCGTCTGTTCGGCCTGCTGCTGTTTGCGGCTGCGCTGCCCCTGGATCCCGGCGTGGTCCTCGCGGCGCAGGCCGCCAGTGCCGCCCTGGCGAATCCGGCACCACCCGGCTCGATGGAGGCCCGCCTGCAGCGCATCGCCGCCGCTGTTCAGGAGCAGGAGCTGGAGGCGGATACCGCCGCTGGCTCCGGCCCCCTCGATGAGAACGCCATCAGCTTCGTGGTGATCCGCCCCGGTGGCATCGGCTGGGACAATGGCGGCTGGGGCAATGGCGGTTTCTATAACGGCGGCTTCGGTAACGGTGGTTTCAACAACGGCGGCTTCTACAACGGCGGCTTCCGCAACGGTGGTTTCTATAACGGTGGCTTCCGCAATGGCGGCTTCCGCAACTGGTAGGTGTGCGGATGATGGATTCTCTGCTTCAGCGTGGTACGGAGGGCGGCCCGTTGCGGCTGCTGGTGATGCAGCCCACGCCGTTCTGCAATCTCGACTGCGATTACTGCTACCTGCCCAGTCGCGATGACCGCAGTCGCCTGTCGCTGGAGCTGCTGGATGCGGCCCTGGAGCGGGTGCTGGAGAGCCCGTATTTCGGAGGGCCCTTCACCCTGCTCTGGCATGCCGGCGAACCGCTGACCGTACCGCCGGCTTTCTACGACGCGGCCACCGCCCGTATCCAGGCGGCCCTGGCCCGCCACGGCCTGCCGGCCGACACGATCCGCCAGTCGCTGCAGACCAACGCGATCGCGATCAACCAGGCCTGGGTCGATTGCTTCAGCCGCAACGGCATCCATGTGGGCGTCAGCCTGGATGGGCCTGCGTTCCTGCATGATGCCCACCGCATCACCCGCACCGGTCGCCCCAGCCACGCGGCCGTGATGCGTGGCATTGCCTGGCTGCAGCGCTGCGAGGTGCCGTTCAACGTGATCGCGGTGCTCACGGCTGATGGCCTGGATCATGCCGATGCGCTCTACGACTTCTTCGCCGAGGCCGGCATCAGCGAGGTGGGTTTCAACATGGAGGAAACCGAGGGGGAGAACGCCTGCTCCAGCCTCGATCGCTCCAGCACCGCCACCGACATCCAGACCCGCTATGTCCGCTTCATGGAGCGGTTCTGGCAGCGCACCCGGGAGGAGCCCGGCCGCATCCACCTGCGTGAATTCGCCGGGATCACCAGCCTGGCCTGCAGCAATCAGCGCCTCAGCCAGACGGACATGAACAGCCCGTTCGTGATCGTGAACGTGGATGCCCACGGCCGGGTGTCGAGCTTCGATCCGGAGCTGCTGGCGGTGCACACCGAGCGCTTCGGCGATTTCGTGTTCGGCCATGTGCTGCACGATCGCCTGGTGGATATCGCCGCCACGGCCAAGTTCCAGCAGGTGCGCGATGAGATCGCCGCCGGGGTGGCTGCCTGCCGCTCCAGTTGCGAGTACTTCGGCCTGTGCGGCGGCGGCGCCGGCAGCAACAAGTACTGGGAGCACGGCCGCTTCGATGGCACCGCCACCCAGCACTGCCGCTACCGCATCCAGCTCGTGGCCGATGTGGTGCTCGATGGCATGGAGCGGGAGCTGGGGCTGGCCGCCTGAGCGCGGCCGGCCTGGCCCTGAGGGGGGATGATCAGGCGATCTGATCCACCAGCCGCCGGCCGCGATGCTCCAGGTTTTCCAGCAACTCCAGGCCCGGGTGGGGATGGCCATGGAGCAGGCCTTCCCGGAAGCCGCCGCCGCCGCCCGGGCGGCGGGCCAGCCGCTTGATCCCCAGCTCACGCCCGCCAGCAAGCCGGAATTCGGCGACGTCCAGGCCAACGGTGCCCTGGCCCTGGCCAAACCGCTGCAGCAGAAGCCGCGGGCCATCGCCGAGGCGATCGTGGCGCAGCTGCAGCTGGATCCTGCCTTCACGGCCCTCTGCCTGGAGCCCCAGATCGCCGGCCCCGGTTTCATCAACCTCACCCTGCGGCCCGAGCGGCTGGCGGCGGAGGTGGCGGCGCGCCTCGGCGATCCGCGCCTGGGGGTGCCGGAGGTGGCGGCCTCGGCGCCGGTGGTGGTGGATTTCTCCAGCCCCAACATCGCCAAGGAGATGCACGTGGGGCACCTGCGCTCCACGATCATTGGCGACTCACTGGCGCGGGTGCTGGAGTTCCGCGGCCATCCGGTGCTGCGGCTCAATCACGTGGGCGACTGGGGCACCCAGTTCGGCATGCTGATCACCCACCTCAAGCAGGTGGCACCGGAGGCGCTGAACACCGCTGATGCGGTGGATCTGGGCGATCTGGTGGCCTTCTACCGCCAGGCCAAGGCCCGCTTCGACGACGACGAGGCCTTCCAGACCACCAGCCGCGAGGAGGTGGTGAAGCTGCAGAGCGGTGATCCGGTGTCGCTCAAGGCCTGGGGCCTGCTCTGCGATCAGAGCCGGCGTGAGTTCCAGAAGATCTACGACCGGCTCGACATCCGCCTGAGCGAGCGCGGTGAATCCTTTTACAACTCCTACCTGGCGGGCGTGGTGGCCGATCTGCAGGCCTGCGGCCTGCTCGTCACCGACGACGGCGCCGGGTGCGTGTTCCTGGAGGGGGTGAGCGGCAAGGACGGCAAGCCGCTGCCCCTGATCGTGCAGAAGAGCGATGGCGGCTTCAACTACGCCACCACCGATCTGGCGGCGATCCGTTATCGCTTCGGCGCCGCACCCGAGGGCGATGGCGCCCGCCGCGTGATCTACGTGACCGATGCCGGCCAGGCCAGCCATTTCGCCGGGGTGTTCCAGGTGGCCCGCCGCGCCGGCTGGATTCCCGAGGGCGGGCGGCTCGAGCACGTGCCCTTCGGCCTGGTGCAGGGGGAGGACGGCAAGAAGCTCAAGACCCGCGCCGGCGACACCGTGCGCCTGCGCGACCTGCTCGATGAGGCGGTGGAGCGGGCCGAGGCCGACCTGCGCCGCCGCCTGCAGGAGGAGGAGCGCACGGAAGACGAGGCCTTCATCCTGCACGTGGCCAGCACCGTGGGCCTGGCGGCGGTGAAGTACGCCGACCTCAGCCAGAACCGGATCACCAACTACCAGTTCAGCTTCGATCGGATGCTGGCGCTGCAGGGCAACACCGCGCCCTACCTGCTCTATGCGGTGGTGCGTATCGCCGGCATCGCCCGCAAGGGCGGTGAGCTGGGTGCGGCCCTCAGCGCCGCCTCCAGCGCTGACGGCCTCCACTTCAGCGAGCCCCAGGAGTGGGCGCTGGTGCGCGAGCTGCTCAAGTTCGATGCGGTGATCGCCGAGGTGGAGGAGGAGCTGCTGCCCAACCGCCTCTGCACCTACCTGTTCGAACTGAGCCAGGTGTTCAACCGCTTCTACGACCAGGTGCCGGTGCTCAAGGCCGAGGAGCCGGCCCGCAGCTCGCGCCTGGCCCTCTGCCGCCTCACCGCCGATACCCTCAAGCTCGGCCTGGGGCTGCTGGGCATCCCGACCCTGCAGCGGATGTGAGGGCGCTTCGCCGCTAGCGTGAGGGGCGACGCTTCCTCACGACGGCTGTGACCGCCTCACTGCACGAGCGTGACTTCTACGGCTGGGTGCAGCAGCAGTGCGCCGCTCTGCGCGAGCACAACAGCGGTCAGCTCGATTGGGATGGGCTGCAGGAGGAACTGGAGGCCTTGGGGCGACAGGAATATCGGGAGCTCGTGAGCCGACTGGCGGTGCTGTTGGGGCATCTCCTCAAGTGGCAGTTTCAGCCGGAACGTCGCTCCCATAGCTGGTTTCTGAGCATCCGTGAGCAGCGCCGGGCGATTGCACGGCTGCTGGCGCAGAATTCCAGCCTGCGTGCCAGGGCCGCTGATGCGGTCAGCGATGGTTTTGAAGCCGGGGTGGACCTGGTGTTGCGTGAAACGGATCTGAGCCTGCGCGTGCTGCCGGCGTGCTCGGCCTGGAGCCTCGACCAGGCCCTCGACCCCGGCATGCTCTGCGATACCCGCGGCGATTGGAGTGATCTGAACCCTTGAGGACCGTGCAGCCCCCCTTCCCTCCTTCCCGCCCCGAGGTGGAGGCCCTGCACGCCTACAGCGCGCCGCTGGAGGGCCGCCGCGGGATGTTGCGGCTGGATTTCAACGAGAACACCGTTGGGCCCAGTCCGCTGGTGGTGGAGGCGCTGCGGGCGATCCCGGCCGATCAGATCGCCATCTATCCGGAATACGACGGTCTGCGCGAGGCGCTGATCGCCAACCTGGCCGACCGCAGCCATGGGCGCCCCGGCCTGGCACGGCCGCTGCAGCCGGCTCAGATCGGCCTGTTCAACGGCGTGGATGCCGCCATTCACGCGGTCGTGCACGCCTACGGCGATCGCGGCGACACGCTGCTCACCACCAGCCCCACCTTCGGCTACTACAGCCCCTGCGCCCAGATGCAGGGCATGCGCCTGGAGGCCATCCCCTACGAGGGCAGCGACTTCCGCTTTCCGCTTGAGGCGATCCGGGCGGCGCTGCTGGGGCCGGCGGGCAATGGGGAGCCCAGCGGTACCTGGACGCCGCCTCGGATCCTGCTGCTCTGCAACCCCAACAACCCCACCGGCACCCGCCTGGCGCCGCAGCCGATCCTGGAGCTGGCGGCCGCGGCGCCCCACACCCTGGTGGTGGTGGATGAGCTCTACGAGGCCTTCACCGGCGACAGCGTGCTGCCCCTGGCCGATTTCCAGGTCACGCCCAACCTGCTGGTGCTGCGCTCCCTGGCCAAGACCGCCGGCCTGGCCGGGTTGCGCATGGGCTTCGCGATCGGCGCCGCGCCGGTGGTGGATCGGGTCAGTCGTGTGACCGGGCCATACGACATCAACAGCTTCGCGGTGACGGCCGCCTTCGCCGCCCTGCGCGATCAGGCCTACGTGGAGGCCTATGTGGCCGAGGTGCTGCGCGCCCGCGACTGGCTGGTGGCGCAGCTGCGTGCGGCCGATGTGCGGCACCATGCCGCCGGTGGTAACTATCTGCTGCTCTGGCCAGCCGGCGATCCCGCCAGCGTCGATCAGGCCCTGCGCGAGGCCGGCATCCTGGTGCGCTCGATGGCGGGCAAGCCGCTGATCGACGGCAGCCTGCGGGTGAGCCTCGGCACCCTGGAGCAGATGCAGCAGTTCTGGCGGGCCTATGCCCGCATCGAAGGGCTGCCGGCCTGAGCCGGCGCAGAAGCCTCAGCGCAGCACCGTGATCTGCAGGCCGTCGCTGAGCTGGCCCGGCAGGCTGATGCTGCGGCCGGCCCGTTGCACCGGCGTGCCGCCCATGGCCTGCAGGAACGGCTGCAGGCCGCCCTGGTCGCAGTTGGCCGGCGCCTTGCCGCTCACGTACTGAACCGGGATCACGCGGCGGGGCGCCAGTTCGCGCACCACGGCGGCGGCTTCGGCACCGTCGTAGACCTTGGCGCCGCCGCCCACGCCGATGATCAGCACATCGGGTTTGCCGAGCAGCACCCGGTCCTCGGGGCTGAGGCTGGCGGCGGTGCCGCCCAGGTGGGCGATCTCCAGCCCGCCCTGCTTCCAGCGCCAGAGCGTGGCCTGGCCGAAGCGGCGCCCGCCGAAACGATCGTGCGGGGCGGCGATGCCCTCGATCCTGAGGCCGGCCACCCGGTAGGAGCCCGGGCTGCTCAGCAGCCGGCCGCTGGCCACCGGGGCACCCTCATCCAGCAGACGGCTGCTGGCCAGGATCACATTGGCGCTGACCCGCGGTTCGGCCAGGCCGGCGGCGCAGCCCACCGCCCGGAAGGGATTGAGCAGCACCGTGGCGCCGCCCCCCTGGATCAGCAGGGCGCTGTGGCCGTAGCTGGTGATCGTGACGCCACCACCGGCCATGGCCGGTAAGCCCGGGGCCAGGCCGAGGCTCAGCCCCAGCCCCAGCAGGGCCGAAGCGGCACGGATCGGGCCGGGGCCGTGGAGCACCCGGGTGGCGGGCTGGTTCGGCTGGGCCATGGCGATCGGGGAAGCCTGGATGGGCGGCCCTGAACCCTAACCGGCACCTCTCAGCTCGCCCCGTGCGCCGCGAGCCATCCCTCAGCCGGCGGCCTCGCGCAGGAAATTGGCCAGCAGCTGGTGGCCGCTCTGGGTGAGCACGCTCTCCGGGTGGAACTGCACCCCCTGCAGGTGCGGATAGGCGCGGTGGCGCAGGCCCATGATCGTGCCGTCCTCCAGCCAGGCGGTGATCTCCAGGCAGTCGGGCAGGGTTGCGCGCTCGGCGATCAGGCTGTGATAGCGGGTGGCGGTGAGCGGATTGGGCAGGCCGGCGAACACGCCCTGGCCTTCGTGCAGCACCGGCGAGGTCTTGCCGTGCATCAGCTCCCCGGCCCGCACCACCTTGCCGCCATACACCTGCGCGATCGACTGGTGCCCCAGGCAGACCCCAAGGGTGGGGATCGTGGGGCTCAGCTCGCGCAGCACCGCCAGGCAGACGCCCGATTGATCCGGGTCGCCGGGGCCGGGGGAGATCAGGATCGCGTCCGGATTCAGGGCCCGGATCTGCTCCAGGCTGAGGGCGTCGTTGCGCTCCACCCGCAGATCGGCGCAGATCGGGTGCTCAGCCGCCAGCTCCCCCAGGTACTGCACCAGGTTGAAGGTGAAGCTGTCGTAGTTGTCGAGAACGAGGAGCATCAGCCCGGTGGGGGAAGCCGCCGCGGGCGGGTGGCTCCATTAAACCGGCCCAGCGGTCTGCACCGCAGCCGGCCAGGCCCCGGCATTCAGAAGCCCAGCCGCTCCAGCAGCGGCGGCAGCAGCAGCAGGCAGGCGATCAGCAGCGAACTCAGGGCCGCCACCAGCACGGCGGCGGCGGCGCAGTCCTTGGCGATCCGCGCCAGGGGGTGGAAGCGGCGGCCGATCGCCAGATCCACCACCGCTTCGGTGGCGGTGTTGAGCAGCTCCAGCACCAGCACCGCCGCCACGGTGAGCACCAGCACCGCCAGCTGGGCCAGCGGCAGCCCCAGCCACAGCCCGAGGCTGAAGGTGATCGCGCCAACCACCACGTGGATCCGGAAGTTGCGCTGGCTGCGGAAGCCGTAGGCCAGCCCCTGGGCGGCATAGCGGAAGCTCGCCGGCAGATCGCCAGCCACCCTCCAGGCCCCCAGGCGTTGCACCTTGCCGCGGCCCGCGCCCTGCCCCTGCGACTCGCGCCTGCGCTGCTGCGGATGCTCAGGATCGGTCGGGATGGGGGCGTGCATGCTCAACGGGTCTCGGATCAGACCACGGGCCGACGTTACCGCCGCCCGCCAGCGGCGAGAAGCGCCTCCTGGCGCCGGAGCATCGCCGCCAGGGAGGCGTCGTCGGGGTGATCCCAGCCCAGCAGATGCAGCAGGCCGTGGCTGGCCAGGAACAGCAGCTCGTGCTCCAGCGTGTGGTCGTGTTCGCTCGCCTGCCGGGCGGCCGTCTCCAGGGAGATCACGATGTCGCCGAGCTCCAGCGCCTCGTCGTGGTGGCTGTCGTCGTCGGTGTCCTCGTCGTCCTCAGCGTCCTCGTCGGCGTCCAGGGGCGGCAGCGGCATCGGCGGCGCTCCGTCGAGGTCGTCGTCCTGAGCGGCGAAGGCCAGCACATCGGTGGGTCCCTCCTTGCCGCGCCAGTCGGCATTGAGGGCCGCGATCTCCGCGTCGCCCACCAGGCTCAGCCCCAGGCTGTAGGCCCTGGCCCGCAGCTCCACCGGCAGTTCAGCGCCCAGCTGCTCCAACCACGCGCTCAGCAGCCCGTGCCAGGGTTCGGCACCGGCCAGGGGATCGGCCCAGGGGGCAGCGGCCTGGAGCAGCTCAGGCGGGAGCGCTTCATCGGCTGAAAAGGCCAGGTCCAGATCGACCGTGCCGGCTGGCTCAGGGGGCGTGGGGCTGGAGTCCGTCGCCATCGCTCAGCCCCCCGGCAGCTGCGGCCGCCCCAGCCAGGCCACCAGCACGATGAAGCCCAGGAACCCCAGGGCCGTCAGGCCGAAGTGGAGCAGGCTGA
>Ga0315899_10000118_pt1 | contig 95003 bp, 89 predicted proteins | sample LakEriMetagenome_2_FD_203518 | JGI IMG/M metagenome (GOLD analysis project Ga0315899, IMG submission 203518) | Freshwater fungal communities from buoy surface, Lake Erie, Ohio, United States - Buoy 4 MA112 | ecosystem: Environmental > Aquatic > Freshwater > Lake | place: USA: Lake Erie, Ohio... | reverse complement strand
TCTTCTTCGCGAAATTGCCCGGCACGGCTTTGTTCAAGCGCTCGGCAAGCTCGACATAATTTTCATAAGGCACAACTTGATGGCAGGTGTGCGTGAAACGATCGAGCTGCTTCTTGACCGCATCCATCACGCGCGGATGGCGGTGACCTGTATTTACAACCGCGATGCCCGCTGCGAAATCAATATAGCGCTTGCCCTCGACATCCCAGATTTCGGCATTTTCCGCGCGGTCGGCATAAATCTGCGTTGTCACACCGACGCCCCGCGAAATCGATTCCGTACGCCTCGTCGCTAAAGCTGCGTTGTTCATCATGAATGCCTCAAAGTTCCACAGTGTTTGTTCAATTTTTTAATTCGATCTCAATGAAGGCGATCGGATGTTTTGATGCATTCATGACATCGTGACGAATTCCCGCTGGACGCCGATAGGATTGACCGGCCGAAAGAGGGACTTCCGTAACTTTTTCACCATCATGAATGGCCAGTACGCCTTCAACCAACATCGTCACAAAGTAAGGCCACCCATGTTCATGCCACCCTGTGGCAGCACCCGGTTCAAAATCCCAACGCGTGATGCGGCAAACCTCATCGTCAAGTTGTGTGGTTGGGCGTGCAGGAATATCGCATTTAAAAGCCATGAATTCCCCCCTTAGCGGTCAGTCGCATCGAAGCGTGTTGCTCGTCATAAATCAAAGCGATTTATTCGTGATAACATATGAGCCGCTTGGATCGAGTTTTGCTGTCCATCCCGGTTCAATGACAATCGTCGTCGTCACTTCTTCTATGATGGCCGGCCCCATAATTGTAGCGCCTGCACCCAGTTTCGCTCCGTCATAAACGGGAGTCTTTTTCGCTTTCCCATCCGCGGAGAAAATCGCATTGCGATTGCCTTTGAGCGCCTTGGCCGGAGGTAAGCCGCGTCCCAATTTCGGTGCTTTCGGCTTATCCACTTTGCCATAGAGCGTCGATTCAATGTTAACAATCTCAACCGTGCTTTGCCGCTCCGAATAGGTATAGAGCTCTTCGTGGCGCTTATGAAATGCTTCGATGATTTTACCAATCGTCTTTTCAGTCACCTCAAATGTGCCGATCTCAACCGTACATTCGTGAACTTGACCGACATAGCGCATATCCATCGAACGCTTGATTGCGATCTGGTTCTTCTTAAAGCCATCCGCTTCAAGATGCGCGATGCCCTGCTTTTCAATCTGTTTGAACAATTTATCGATACGGCCATAAGCCTGCTTGCTATCAAGACGCTCAGGGCTTGTGGCCATATAATTATATTTCACATCCGAGATGATCTGCCCGAACGCACATAGACCGGAGGCCAGTTTCGGCAAGATCACGGTCTTGATCCCCATATCACGCGCAAGGGCCGTAATATGCGCAGCCGTTGCTCCGCCTGCGCCGACAAGCACAAAGTCACGTGGATCATAACCGCGCTCAACCGAGACACGACGGATACCATTGACCATGTTGTTATTGACGATTGTGTACATGCCATAGGCCGCGCGCTCGACCGATATACCCAGAGGATCGGCGACTTTTTTCAAAGCTTGCTCGGCCTTCTTTTTATCGAGAGGCAAACGACCGCCTAAAAGACCATCAGGATTTAAATAACCGAGAACAAGATTGACGTCGGATGTTGTTGGCTCTTTACCGCCTTGTCCGTAACACGCCGGGCCAGGATCAGATCCCGCGCTTTGCGGGCCCACTTGCAAGAGACCGAGGGAATCAATCCATCCGATAGAACCACCACCAGCACCAAGTGTTTCCACTTGGATCATCGGAACCCCAATGCGATAGCGCAGAAAATCAATATTTTTATTGACGTTGGTTATTCCGTCTTTGGTCAACGTGATGTCAAAAGAGGTTCCCCCCATATCAACGGTGATGACATTTTTGTGCTTGAAAGGTTCGCACACAAAAAGCCCTGCTTGCGGCGCTGAAGCCGGACCGGAATTGATCGCATAGACGGATCGATCCGTCATCGTTTGGCCGATGGCCAAACCGCCATTCGATTGAAAATATCGTACCGGATATTTTGCGCCAAGTTTTTTGAAATAGGAATCAACCGCTGCCACATAACGACGCAAGATCGGCGCAAGATAAGCATTCGTCACAGCCGTTGAGGTGCGCGTATATTCGCGGACCTGCGGATAGAGCTCTGAGCCAACGGTGAGAATGGCATTGGGCATCATCTCGCGTACGATTTCAGCAGCACGTTTCTCATGTTTTCCATTTAAAACAGACCACACGAAGGAAATCGCAACCGTTTCAACACCTTCTTTCAAGAAGAGTTCGCAGGCCGCTCTGACATCTTCCTCATGCATCGGCGTTTTGATAGACCCATCCGAGATCACGCGCTCGCGCACGCCTTTTCGCAAATAGCGCGGCACAAGCATTTCAGCGGCTGGATATTCGGCATCATAGCGATAGCCGTCTTCCTTGTGACCCAAACGTATTTCGATTGAGTCTTCATGACCCGCAGAGCAGATCAACCCGGTTTTGCCACCTTTATGCTGAATCAAAGCATTCAAACCAACGGTCGTGCCATTTATACACAAATCGCAATTTGAAACGATCGCTTCGGCACTCTCGCCGATTTCTTCCGAAATCAACTTCAAACCATTACGGATGGCCAGCGTCGGATCCGAGGGAGTCGAAAGCGCTTTGAACAAACGGATTTGTCCGGTGCGATCAGCCAAAACGAAATCGGTGAAGGTGCCACCTGCATCGATGCCAAGACGATATTTGCTACGCATGGGTCAATCTCTTTCTAAAATATCAAGGGGGTCAATGGGCTGCGTGTGCGCCGCGTCGTTTCGCGGTTTCGGCGTGATCAACTTCGAGCGAAGTTTTATCTTTGATCACAACGCCATAATCCTCTCGCGCGCCCTTGATTGAAACCAAACCATTCTTGACATCCCAAACAACTTTTTCGACGGGTCGCTTGAAAGGATGACCAAATCCACCACCGCCCGGATTCATATTCGTGACAGTCTCACCCGGTTTGATTGTGCCAATGATGTTATCCTTGATCACCTCAACCTTGCCGCCAATTTTGCGTTCAAGACGACCCACTTTTTGTTCGACCATGGCGGATGACGCTCCCGCAGCACCGACCGCCGGGATACGGCGCCCTTCACCAAACATGATGAAGGTCATTTCATTATCAAGCGGTTCAACTTCCCACGCCGTTCCCGATCCACCACGGAATTCTCCGGCGCCGCCCGAATCTTCCATCAAACCATAGCGATGAATGATGATCGGATAGGAATATTCGAGAAGTTCGATATCGCCTGAGGTGAGCGCACCGAAGCAACATTCAGGACCAACCGCATGCCACCCGTCTTGCTTCGGCGTTGCCCCAGCTCCTGAAATGATTGTTGCCAATACCATCGTCACATATTCTTCATCATGCCGCTTATCCCAGCCCGCGATGTTCAACCCATTGGCATGCCCCCAAGAAGCGGACACTTTCGAGGGCATTGCTTTTTCAAAGGCCAAGCGTACAGCGTCCGTTAATGTTTCCATCGGCGTTGTCGTACAATTCATATGCGGCGCAGGTTCTTTCGCGTTGCAGATCGTTCCCTTCGGTCCAAAATCCAACGTGACACAGCGATAGAGTCCTTCATTATAGGGGGGTGGCAATTGCGCGAACATCATCAACCCGAGATAGACGCCCGAATGTGAATTGCCTTCATATGAATTGATGAAATAGGGAATTTGCGGTGGGCTCGAAATCGCGATGTGACAATTGTCACCTTTGATCGTCACTTTGGCTTTGATCTCAAAATCACCAAAACCATGCCCCGCATCTTCGAGAATGGCCATGCCTTCATAAGTGCCGTCGGGCACTTGCTTGATCAAGGACCGCATATGGCGTTCAGCCATATTCAACAATTCGCCGACACAGGAATCGACTTGCACTTTGCCATATTTATCAAGCATGGCGAGGAGATTGCGTTCACCAACCTGACACGCGCCGATGAGTGCATTAAAGTCGCCCTCTTGGTCACGACGCGCACGCATATTGGTAAAGATCATATTGAGAATGTCGTGACGCGGTTTGCCACGATCCCAAATTTTGATCGGCGGAATGCGTAGACATTCCGCATAAATTTCTTTTGCGTTCGGGTTATATCCGGCCGGTACCGGACCGCCAATGTCGGTCAAATGTCCTTTGCAAACGGTCCAATAAACAAGTTTACCTTTGTAAAAGACGGGCTTGTACATGCACGTGTCGATGGCATGACTGCCGCCAAAAGCGGGATCATTGTGGAGAATGAGATCACCTTCATGAATATCATCGCCAAAATAAGCGGCGACCGCTTTCATTGCGGGCATCAAAGAGCCAAGATGGATCGGAATATCTTGGCCCTGCAAAATCATTTCAGGCTTGGCATCAAAAATTGCCGTTGAATAATCATGCGCGAGATTGAACACGCTTGAGCGCGCGGTTTTTTCAAGCGCCAAAGTCATTTCACGCTGCGTTGTTTCAAGCACGCCACGGACCACCGAGAGCGTGATGGGATCAACTTTCGACGATTGAACACGACTGGAAGAGGAACGGGCGCTCTTGTAGGACGCTCTTGATGATGATGCCTTTTTTGCCGTGCTTTTGGCTTGGGCGGCGCGTGTTGTGCGCCGGCTCTTTGTGGCGGCTTTGCTTTTCTTGGGCGCTTTCATGAACCATCCTCCCTGGGTGACTTTTTCGGAATTGGAGCCACTCTAGGCACAGGGGTCAATTCGGTCTTTGCAGACCGCGCTCCCTTTCTTGACTTGGGGCGCAATCCGGCCTTCACTTGGACCAACAAAGCACCGTGCGGGGATCCGTGAACAGCACCGCCACAAAAGAGTTCTCGACTGCCTTGACCGAGCCTGAACGGCGGAGCCGTCACTGGCACGACGCGATTGCTTCGGCCTATTTTCCGCTCGACCTTGAATTCCGCGATCCCGATCATTTCTCAGGCGAATTGAAAATTTGGCAATTGGGTGAAGTGTCTTTGTCGCGATTAACGTCGGAGGCTTTGCGCTACCAGCGTCTGTCCCGCCATTTTCTGCATGAGCGCGAAGAACATTTCCTTGTGACTGTTCCGGCAAAATCAGAAATTTTCTTTGCACAATGCGGTAAAGATGTGCGCTGCAATCCGGGCGGGTTTATCATCGAGCGTAGTCATGAGCCGTATGAGTTCAGCCATGCCGAGGCGGCTGATTTATGGGTCTTGAAAATCGAGTCCAAAGCGCTCGGTCATCAGATCCGATCACCTGACCGCTTCTGTAGCATGGAATTCGACGCCACCAATGGCGCAGGCGGTCTTTTTACAGACATGCTTCATTTGGTACCCCGTCGCTTTCCGACCATGAGTGACGAAAGTCGCTCGGTGCTTGGTCGTCAACTGATTGATATGTTGGTTTTGTCGCTGAAATCCGACGAGCGCACATTAACCTCTGGCGCATCGACAGTGAGAGCGGCTCATTTGACGCGGATTGAGAGCTTTGTCCGCAAAAATCTTGGCCGCTTCGATCTTGATCCGGAGATGGTCGCGCGAGGCTGTGAGATATCGACGCGGTATCTTCATGAATTACTACGAGATACCAATCAAACATTGGGGCAATGGATTCGAGAGCAAAGACTGGAAGCCTGTCGGGAAACGCTGAAGGATACTTCCAATCGGCAGACAGTCGCGGAAATCGCCTATCGATGGGGCTTTGGTGATCACGCGCAGTTTTCACGTGCCTTCAAAGCACGCTTTGGACTCTCTCCAAAAGAATTTCGCGACCGGGCGGGACAGTCCGACCGATCGCGATAAGCGCATCAGAAAAGATAAGGGGTCAGGAAGAAGCCTATCAGGCCGCTTCACGATCGACTTTGCGTATCCGTGTCACAAAGAGTGATGCGGTTGCCAACGCGATCTTCAAAGCTTCTGCAGGGAGGAAGGGCAACACGCCAACAGCAAAAGCCTTCTCCGCACCAATCAAAGTGGAGAGCCACGCAAAGCCGATTCCCAAGATCAAAGCATCGCCCAAAACAAGAACTCCAAAAGCAACAGTAAGGCGATCGCCAAAGCCCTTGGCAAAGAGACCCGAGACGACCAGCGCTGATACGAGAAAGCCAACAAGATATCCTCCCGTGGGGCCCGCCATAAAGGCGAGGCCTGCACCGGTTGAGAACACGGGAAGGCCGATCGCTCCCTCAACGAGGTAGAGAAGGACAGTGGCTCCCGCGAGGCGAAACCCCGCATGAGCACCGATCATCAACACGACAAATGTTTGCATGGTCATGGGCACGGGCCAAAATGGCACCTGCACTTTTGCGGAAATCGCGAGCAGAAGCGAACCAAGCGCGACAAGAACGACATCACGCGTGAGGCTGCGATGACCAAACCAATTTTTTACCAGAGCAAGATTGCTGTGCATGATAGTCTTCCACTTTCTGTGAATGATCTTACGATTGAAGCGCCGCGCGGACAGAAGCGTGATGCGCATTCATATCTTTGCGGGCCTTTAAAGCCGTTGCCATATCAACCGATACAAAGCGTGCCGGCATATGGGGTTGTAATTGACCGATGAGATCCATATCCGCAGAAATCACCGTGCCAACCATGAAGTAACCACCGCCCGACACCGCATCGCGATGAAGAACAATCGGCTCTGTGCCGCCGGGAACTTGAATCGAACCATAGGGATAGCAAGCATCCACTATATTTGACGGATCAGATCCCGCACCAAAAGGTTGAGCACGGGGAACGAATTCAAGAGGCTTGCCGCCTTTGAAGCGATAACCAATGCGATCTGCCTCGGGCGCAACTTTCCAAGTGTCGGCCATGAACTGCTTACCGGCTGCCTCAGAAATGCGATGCCAATAAAGACCCGGCAACATTCGAAGCTCCGCAGGATTACCCGGCATTCGCCGAAGTGTTTCGCTGAGCTTTTTGCCTTCTTTTGAAGAACCCTTTACGGCGCCGACCGGCAATTCATCTCCGGCCTGCAATTTGCGACCGTGATGTCCGCCTAATGCACCGAGCGTGTAAGTTGACCGGCTTCCGAGAACAACCGGAACATCAATGCCCCCTGATACGGCAATATAGGCTCGTGCACCCGCTTTGAGAAAATCAAACGACAACACATCGCCGGATTTCACCGCAAAGCTCGTCCATGTTTCGCGCGGCACACCGTTAAGCTTGGGAGGAATTTCACCACCCGTAACAGCCACCACTGAAGGTGCCGTAAATTCAAGCTCAGGCCCCATAAATACCACTTCAAGACCAGCTGCGCCTTCTTCATTCCCAACAAGAAGATTTGCAGCCGCGAGTGATGCGCGATCCATAGCACCCGATAAGGGGATGCCAATGTGATAATAACCGGGGCGACCAAGATCCTGAACCGTTGTCGACAACCCGGGTGAGACTACCTTAATGGCCATAGAGCGTCTCCTGGAGCTTTTTGTTGTAACCATCAATGTCACGCTCGAAATCCTCAAGCGAGAATGTGACGTTACGCATACGGGGAATGAACTTCCCTGCTTCTACATCTGCAACCATTGAATCATATTCCGCCCGATCAATCGGTCGCCACTTCACAATATCTCCCGGATTAAAGAGGATCATAAAATCCTTGAGATATGAAATTGATTGAGTTGGGTCATAGATGGGCATCGGTGTCACACCAAACATTTGATACCCGCCCGCACCACGCACCGAATATATGCACCCAAAACAACCGCCATGGCCGACAGTGAGTTTCGGCGTATCGGTTCTTGGGCGCAGATATTTTGGCACTTCGATCTGACGGCCGCGTTCAACCATTTGGTAGAGAAAGGGAAGACCGGCAACAAAGCCAACCATCGAAACAAACCAAGGTGAACCCGAATGGGCTTTGATAAAATTATCCACGCTTCCGAGATCATTAATCCGTGCTGCATATTCAATATCTGTGCTGTTCGGATCTTGGTGACGCTCACGGAAACGCATCAAGGTTTCATGCGTCCATGGATCATTATAAAGAACAGGCACTTCGATGATGCGCGTCTTGATCGAGGCAACGCCTTTGGCGGCACTCTCTTCAAGTCGCTTCAATTCGGCGAGCATATCATCTGGCGAAATCACATCCGGATCAAATTTAATCTGAAAGGATGCATTGGCCGGGCAAATCTCGGTCACGCCTTTGATGTTGCTCTCGCGCACGGCTGTCGTAATCGACAAGCCTTTGAAGAAGGCATCGAGTGACATTTCCTCGTCGCATTCGACGAAAATATGCTCATCGCCCCCGAAGGAGTATCTCGTCTTCATGTCTTTCGTTCCTCCCCCCATAAAATCCTCAGTGATCTTCGATCGACCCGGCGTGATTGGCAAGCCACGTCTCTAGAAATTGTGTATCAAACCGAGCGGCACGCACATCCGCATCCGATGCCAAAGCGAGATGCAACGCCTGCGTGGTTTTCAGCCCCCCAATTTTCAATTCATGAAGCGCGCGCGTGAGACGACCGAGTGCCGCTTCCCGACTCTCATCCCAAACAATCAGTTTTCCGAGCAATGAATCATAGAAAGGCGGCACTGTATAACCTTGATAAAGAAGCGTATCAAAGCGAACTCCCATGCCCCCCGGCACCGTTAGCGAGTCAATAAGCCCGGGAGCCGGCATAAAATCTTTTGCCGGATCTTCAGCGTTAATGCGCACTTCAATGGCATGACCACGCATGGCGATTTCGCTTTGTTTGATCCGCAACCTTTCGCCCATCGCGATGCGGATCATTTCACGAACCAAATCGAAGCCAGTAATCATCTCCGTAACAGGATGCTCGACTTGAATGCGTGTATTCATTTCAAGAAAATAAAATTCACGCGTGGTTTCGTCATAAAGATATTCAATCGTCCCCGCCCCACGATAGCGCACCGCTTTCGCAAGATTGACCGCCGATTGACACAAGCGCGCCCGAACATCGGGGGGCAGCATGGCGGCAGGCGCCTCTTCCCAAACTTTCTGGCGACGACGCTGCAACGAACATTCCCGCTCGAAGAAGTGAACGACGTCATAGCCGTCACCAAGAATTTGCACTTCGACATGGCGAGCACGCGCAACAAATTTCTCAATATAAAGACCGCCATCACCAAAAGCCGCAAGCGCTTCGGCACTCGCTTGCGGCATGAGACGATCAAACTCTTCTCGCGAATGGGCGACGCGAATGCCGCGCCCGCCGCCGCCCGCGGACGCTTTGATCATAACAGGGAAGCCTGTTTTTTCGACGACCTTGGCGGCGTCTTCTGGCGTTTCCACGCGACCTCGACTGCCCGGTGCGGTCGGCACATTCGCCGCCACTGCGGCTTCGAGCGCGGACACCTTGTCACCCATCATGCGAATTTGTTCGGGCGTTGGGCCAACAAAGATCAGGCCAGCCGCTTCAACGGCTTCGGCAAATTGAGCATTCTCTGCCAAGAACCCATAACCGGGATGAACCGCATCGGCACCGCTGTCGAGCGCCGCAGCCACAACGGCTTCAATATTGAGATATGATTTCTTTGCCGCAGGCGGACCAATATTGACGGCTTTGTCTGCCAATTTCACAGCCAGTGACTCTGCATCGGCAAGACTATGCGCTTGCACGGTTGTCAGCCCAAGTTCTTTCGCCGCGCGAATAACACGCACGGCAATTTCGCCGCGATTGGCAATGAATAAGGTTTTGACTGAACGTGTCACGGATGTGATCTCAAACAGTGACTGAAACCAAAGGCTGACCCGCCATCACCGCTTCCTCATTATCGGCGATAAAGGAGCCAATTGTACCATCACAATCGGCATGAACTTCGTGAAAGCTCTTCATGACTTCGATGAGACCGATGACATCGCCCTTCTTCACCGCGTCGCCTTCATTTTTGTAAGCCGGTGCGTCTGGTGAAGGTTTCCGATAGAATGTACCAGGCAAGGGGCTGAGAATTTCTTTGGTAGCCATGACGAGATTGTCTCCCTAACAACTGAGATCGTTTTTATGAATTAAGCCGCAGTCAAATAAGGCGCTACGGCTTCACGCACGGCTTTTGCAATGGCAACCGCATTCGGCGTGTCGGAATGAACACAAATCGTATCAGCGCGAACCGCAACCGTTTTGCCATTCACCGACGTTGTCGTACCCGTCTTAATCGCTTCGACAACGCGACGCGCGGCTTCTGTTGCATCTTTCCAATCATATTGTCGTTTGATGATCACGAATCCATCATCCGAATAATCAAGATCGGCGTAATACTCGGCCATAAACCGATGGTTGCGTTCCTGATAGATCGTTTCATGCAGAGTGTTAATCATACCGAGGACAGGGACTTTGAAGATATCGGCAACGTCACACACAGCGTGCGCAATATCTGGTTGGCGAGCCGCCATCCCATAAAGAGACCCATGCGGCTTGATATGATTCAGCGTCATGCCTTCCGCTTCAAGAAAGCCTTTTAGGGCACCGATCTGATAGATCATGCAATTCGCCATCTCTTCACGCGAGATTTTCATTTCACGTCGCCCGAAGCCTTGCAGATCGGGAAGTGATGGATGCGCGCCGACTTTGACGCCGTGCCGCTTGGCAAGCTGCACGGTGGTTCGCATGTGGTTGAAGTCGGAGCCATGAAAGCCACAAGCAACATTGGCAATGGAAATGAGAGGCATCAATGCTTCGTCATCGCCAAGCTTATAAAGGCCGAACGCCTCGCCCATATCGCAATTGATTGAAACCATCACCCATCCCCACAAATTATTGGCTTCCGTAACCCAACCATGCCCGATCTAACCGTCAGTGTAAAAACAAATAAACTGTGCCTTGCCATCGAAAAAGATGATATCGAATTGAAGCTGCCAATCCATCCTCCGTGACGAGACTTTACCCGACGAAATGTCGCAGCGACCGCTCGATCTGACTTTGCGTATATCCGCGCCCAATCATGACAATGATGTTGTCATCCCGCATATCGCCCTGCTCGGGAAGTATTTCGGGTGATTGCACCTGTTTGCGGACGGTTTGCAGCAAAAGGCGCCCCGCGGCACTGCGCACAACGCCTTTGACACGGACAATATCATCGCCGCGCGCATAAAGAAGAGCCGAGAGCCACACCGTAAAAGCCGTCCAATCCACCGTCTCGTCCAGATAGATTCGCGTCGGCGTGATCGGCGGCTTGGGCGCTTGACCCAACAGATCAATCAGGGGTTCAGGAGCGGTCCCATCAAAATCAGGCAAGAGGTGATCGACACCTTTGACGGCTCCTGAAAAAGTCGCTCCCGGGCTCATCATTTTGAGCGTAGCCAGAAGCGTTTTCAGCGCCTGACCATCTGCCACATCCATCTTGGTCACAACGAAGCGATCAGCCACTTCAATTTGCTGACGGGATAATGGCTCGCTTTGGATCTGGCTTAACCCGTGTAAGGCATCAACGGCCACAATCACTTCACCGACTAAAATGTGATACACAAGAACCGGATCTGCTCGGATCGCTTCGACCAAAGCTCCGGGATCCGCAAGGCCACTCGTTTCAAGGACAATATGCGAGAGCCGTTCAGCACCAGTTGACTCCCGGCTACGCTCATCTGAAATGCGGCGCAAAAGATCAATGAGATCTTGCCGCGCGGCACAACACACACACCCCCCTGCGAGAACTTCAAGGCGGTTTGATGCTCCAAGCAAAGCGTCGTCAATCGGCGTCTCCGCCGCTTCATTTACGATGACGAGAGCGTCTTTGAATTGACCTTCATGCAATTGATGGCGAAGCCAAGTGGTTTTCCCCGAGCCGAGATATCCACCGAGGATTGTCAAACGGATGCGGCCGTCGCGATCACTCATTCGGCACCAATAAAGCGCTCGTCCAAAGGATCTACAGGCGCACCATTTATGCGCTCTGCGAGTGCCCACACTTCATCGAGATGGCGAAGAATAGATTGGCTTCCCGACAAAGTCGAAATCTGAATTCCGGGCACGTCGATATTCGCATGAACCGTTAGATTATGTGACGGTAAAATTTTTTGAAGGACCTGTGCGCGGCGAAGGCGGCCACGCAATCGCTCAAGCGTTGTCGCGGCACCCGCTTCTGTCCAATGGCCAGGCGCAGCTGGAAATCCGCAAGCCGAACACATTATGGGTTCCCTCAGTTTTGAGGAGGGGCGATTAAGTTATAATCGCCTCTCCTCATTAATCATAACTCAGATGACTTCGGGACGCTTTCCGCTTGCAAAAGGATAACGCTTGCGGAAATCCTCAGCGATGTCTTCGAAAGTGTGCCACTCAACGCCTGAATGTTTCGAGATATACTCGATCAAACGCTCAAGCATCAGCAGAACTTGCGGACGACCCGCAACATCGGGATGGATGGTGAACGCGAACACAGCGTAATCCATTTCACGATAGACCCAATCAAATTGATCACGCCAAAGCTCTTCAATATCACGAGGATTGACGAAGCCATGGCTGTTCGGTGATTTTTTCATGAACATCATGGGCGGCAGGTCATCAACATACCAATTGGCCGCAATATCGACGAGGTCGATTTCCTTGCCATGCTTTAACGGATGCATCCAGTCTTTCGCCGATTTGGAATAATCAATTGTATTCCATGTGTCACCGACACGGGCATAGAAGGGCTGGAAATCGCGATAGCCTTGGCTGTGATCATATTTGAAGCCGTGCTTTAACAACAAAGCCGCTGTCGAATTCGACATTTCCCACCAAGGGGCAACATAACCACGCGGCGACTGGCCGGTAAGCTTTTTGATGAGCTCAATCGATTTGACGAGCACATCTTCTTCTTGTGTTGGCGTCATCGCAATTGGATTTTCATGAAGATAACCATGCGCGCCCACTTCGTGACCGTCCTTGACGATCATGTCCATTTCCTTCGGAAAGGTTTCGAGTGAGTGACCGGGAATAAAGAAGCTTGTCTTCAAACCATAGCGTTTGAACAAGGTGAGAAGCCGCGGAATGCCCACTTCAGTCGCAAAGATACCGCGCTGAATATCGGACGGTGAGTCACCGCCCCCATAAGAGCCAATCCACCCCGCGACAGAGTCAATATCAGTGCCGAAGGTGCACAGAATTTTCTTGGTCATTTCTTACTCCTTTGTGTGTAAATGACATTTGGTTTTTGTGATCATCATGAATGCGAAGGACGAAAACGATCGTGTATCTTTATTCATAACACACGCATCGAATATCCACTCTCCTTACCAAGTTGAAGGCCAATGCGGAGCTTTATAATCGGCAGGATAATCATGGCTCCAATCGAGCGGCGGCCTAATCACATAATGCCGGCTGAAGGGCACAAGATTGACCGCCTTCCCTGAACGCACCATTTGCGGCCAATCGGGATTTGCAAACACAGGCCGACCAACACCCACCAAATCACCGGCACCGGAGGACAAAACCTCTTCGGCCGCATGGCCTTGATCAATGCCACCATTCACGATGACAGGAAGGCCGCTGGCGTCCTTAAGCGCTTTCGACATCGGTACATCGGATGACGGATCGCGATTATCGTGCCATGCAAAGCTGGCCCAATGCAACGCATCAACCGGGGCTCCCTTTAGCGCCGCTCCAATTTCTCGCGCGGTTGCCACACCACCCGCCCATGTGCCGGTGAAATCATCAACCCCATCCTGCGAAAGACGAAGCGTTATGATCTTATCTTTGCCGATTGCTGCGCGAACTTTGTCGATCACCATACGCGCAAAGCGAACACGATTTTCCGCGGAGCCCCCAAACTCATCGGTGCGCTTATTCGTCGATGTATGTATGAATTGATAAAGCAAATATCCATTGGCACCATGGATTTCGACACCATCAAAACCCGCTTCAACGGCCCGCTTGGCACCCGCAGCAAAACCATCTGCGATCTCTTCAATCTCGCCACGTGTTAATTCTCGACAAGGACCAAATGTCACCTTGGGCCATGCGCCGGTGATGCCGCGCAAATGTTTTTCATCATCATTATCGGTATAGAGAACCCATCCCGCGCTCTGACCCGCACTCGCACTTCCTGGCTGCACGCCTTTCGGCAAAGCACGAGGATCAGACACGCGTCCACCATGCATCAATTGGAGAATGGCTTTGCTTCCATGAGCATGGATTGCTTCAACGACCTTCTTCCACCCGGCGACATGTTTGGCATTCGCGATTCCGGGCTGCGAGAGATAGGCTTTGCAGCCATGGCGGTCTTCCGTCTCATAGGTGCCTTCGGTGATGATAAGACCGAAACCACCGCGAGCACGGCGCGCATAATAGCCTGCCATTTCGGCTGTTGGCGTTCCATCCTCTTCAGCCATCTGGCGCGTCAAAGGCGCCATAACAATCCGGTTGGGAATTGTATGACCGGCAAGTGTGACCGGCGAGAATAAGCGGGACAAGGCTTCGGTCATAATTTGAACACCCCTTAACTTGATTGTCTCTTAAAACGTTTCACGACTCTCTCAGAAGAAACTTCACTCCCGCATCTTGCGCTTCATTCACCGTCCCACGCCAGATGCAAAACGATATCAATCGGTATCATCACGAATTACGGACTCTGCTGTCAAAGCGAGAGAGAGCAATTGCTCATCAGCACCGGGGGCGCCGGACAAAAGAATTCCCGTCGGCAAACCGGCATCATCCGTTCCATTCGGAAAGGTCACACCGCACCAACCCAAATAATTACCCATCATCGTGTTGCGCAGCGTTTTCAAATTGATGCGGGCAAAGAGATCATCATCCGCTTCCAAATCTGCGATTGAAGGCGCGGTGTGGGCAACGGTTGGCATCGCGACAAGAACGCGGCCATGCATCTGCTCAGTCATTTCATGCATGATGCGTTGACGCGCGAGCATGGCGGCGATGTAATCAACCATCGCCATATTGCGTGCATTTAAAATGCGCCGAACAACGCGCGGATCAATTTTATTGGCGTCCGGGCCCTCAACACGCTCTTTATGTACCGCATAGGCTTCTGCGGAAACAATCGTGCCGCGGCGCGCCGACAAAGCAATGATTTCATCAAAAAGCGGAAAGGAATAACGATGGATCTCCGCGCCATTCGCCGCAAGCCGAGCAATTGCACGTTCGAAATTCTCAACGACCGCACTGTCGCAGTCATCAAACACGACATTGGTCGGCACCAGAATTTTAACACCCTTCAACGGGGCACGTCGCACCACCGGAAACAAGAGACCGCACATCGCAGCATCGACGAGCACGGCATCTTCAACCGTCCGTGTGAATAAGCCGATTGTATCAAGCGTATGAGAGAGCGGATAAACACCATCCATCGGATAACGTCCGGATGATGCTTTATAGCCGACAATGCCGTTAAACGCCGCTGGAATGCGAACGGAGCCGCCGGTATCGGTACCAATGGCCACAGGCACGAGTCCACGCGCAACGGCCACCGCGGATCCTGAAGACGATCCCCCTGGCACACGGGGGACATCACGGGAATGAGCGTTTTTGGGCGTTCCAAAATGGGGATTGATGCCAATACCGGAGAAAGCGAATTCGGTCATATTGGTTCGACCAACACAAACCATACCGGCTGCTTTCAAGCGAGAAACGACCGTTGCATCGGCTTCAGCTGGTGGATCGAGTTCAAGGACTTTTGAGCCCGCAGATGTTGCTATTCCACGTAAGGCGAACAAATCTTTCCACGCAACCGGAACACCTTCGAGAACGCCTGCGGGACGTCCATCGCGTAAGCGACGAGAAGACGCGCGCGCTTCCGTCAACGCACGACCTGCCGTGACACGCGTAAAAATAGCGTTGTCGTCACAAGCGCCAATTGCCGTCAATGTCCGATCCGCCACATCTTCAGCGGACAGCAAACCGGAATTGATCAGCGCTCCGATTTCAACGGCAGAGCGATGAGCAATTTCGATATTCGGCGATCTATTGGAAAAACGGCTGCTTTCCACGATGGCTATCCCTGTTCACGCTCCAATGACGGTCGCATGGCTCGGCTGCCACGTAATGTGGACACCCGCCTGCGGTTCAAAGCCGGCACGCCGATATTTATCAACATGGCCTTCAAGTTGAACCCGCTTGCCTTCTTCGAGCGCAATGACGAATTGAACTAGATGGCCGACAATATCGGCGCGTTCGATAACGCCTTCGAGAAGATTTCCTTCATATCGCTTAAGGAGCTCATCACGCGAGACACCTTGATTAACATGGATCTCAAGCGACTCTGACGGAATGACAATTTTCGCCTTCATCCCTCTGGCCGGTTGATCATTTGCAGTCCCAACAAATGCACCGAACGCCGTTTTAACCGTCACATGATCTTGTACGAAATCAACGATCTCACCATCAAGAATTGTATTGCGGCCAATAAACTGAGCGACGAAAGGCGTTTTCGGACGCGTATACAATTCGGCGGGCGCCGAAATCTGCTCAATCCGACCTTGATTCATAACCACAATGCGGTCTGACAATGTCAAAGCTTCAGACTGCGCATGAGTCACAAACACGAAAGTGATACCAAGATTGCGTTGAAGCAATTTCAATTCCGCTTGAATGGTTTTACGCAAATTGGCGTCAAGCGCACCAAGCGGCTCGTCAAGAAGAAGAATATCCGGTTCAACAACGAGACCGCGGGCAAGCGCAATACGCTGTCTCTGCCCACCTGATAATTTATGGGTCAATGAATTGGCCACATCCATAAGGCCAAGCTTATCGAGAATGCGATCCACTTTCGCATCGCGTTCGGCGCTGGGCAGCCCCTTCACATCAAGACCATAACCCACATTCTGCCTGACCGACATGTGCGGGAACAAGGCATAATTCTGAAAGATCATTGAGGTTGGACGGCGCTCGGGCGGCAAATCATTAATACGGCGTCCGCGAATGAATATATCGCCGCTCGTAATATCTTCGAACCCAGCAACCATACGTAGGGTTGTTGTCTTCCCACATCCTGATGGCCCAAGAAAAGCGATGAACTCGCCTTTGGTCACATCAAGATTGAAGTCTATGACAGCCGGTGTTCCATTGTCATAAACTTTGCCAACATGGCTGAGCTGAAGATCATAGTCCACGGCGACCACCCTTGCAGGTGCACATGACATGCCCTGCACTCAAAAAATGAAAAATTGGAATGACAGAGGACGGAGATCCGCCCTCTGTCAAAATGCATCTCAATTAGGCTGAGAGGAACTCATCCCACTTCTGCATGAGGAAGTCGTACTCATCCGGCCACTGGTGCCAGTAAGCGACGGTCGAAGCGCGCTTCTCAAGCGAGCCACCATCACGCAAGTCGCCTTCCTTGATGCCGTTCTGGGGAGCACCCTTCCAAGGCTTACCTTCGTACCAGAAGGCGTATTTATCAGCCGGCATCACATCCTTGATGTTTGTGGTCGGTGAATAATAACCTTGTTCAGACACGGTGATGCCCGGAGGACCCGAGAGCCAGTAATCAGCATAGGCATACACGGCTTCTTTGTTCTTCGAACCCGTGATGAGCGAAGGTCCGATGGACCAAGCGCGATAGCCTTCCTTCGGAACAGCGTATTTGCAAGGCTTGCCTTGCGCCTTAACCGCCATAACAGCCGGCTGCCAAGCATCGCAAACCACCATTTCGCCCGAAGCCATCAAATTGACGAGCTCGCCGAAATCACCCCACAATGCGCGGAACTGACCTTCCTTCTTCTTCGAGATGAGGAACTTCATGGCTTCCTCGATCTCTTTCTTGTTCGGGTTACCTGGGTTGGCAACCTTTGAAAGACCGAGCGAGTTCATCGCCATGACGGCCTGACCGATGGCGATCAATGGGTCAGTGTTGAGACCTGACTTACCCTTCCACTTCTTGTCGAAAATGGCGGTCCAGGTGTTCGCTTCTTCATCCGAGAGAACTGACGGATTATAGCCGATTGAGTCATAGTTATAGACGGCAGGCACCATCCACAACGCTGTCTGCTTGTCATCAGCCCAAATCTGACCGGTGATCTGCGCGCGCTTCTCAAGCTTTGCATTCGGCTTGGTGAAGGTGTCACGGATATTCGCCCAGTTCTTGAGTGCCGAAGTCGGAATGGGTTCGACATTCTTCGTCTGCGTTACCGCAGGAAGACGCTCACCGATTGTTTCCCAGCAATCATAATCTTTCGAACCCGAAAGAATTTTGGTCTGTGCATCGGGGAATGTCGCGGCTGTGCCGGTCGTTCCGCCAACACCTGATGCTTTCTTGAAGTCAGCCAAAATACGTTCCTGAACGGTCACGGACAGGCCGATGGTGCGTAATTCCTGCTTCGCAAGATCAGCAGCAGCGGCATAGGCTGCACGTGAGTTCAAGAAAGGCGTACCGGCTCCCATCGCGAGCGCGATCGCACCCGTGGTCGATTTGAGCAGGCTGCGGCGAGAGAGTTCAAATTTATCTTCCATGCGTGGATACCTCCGATTGTTGTTTCACGCTACGAAATCGGCCCATGGCCTTCTGGAGTTCAATACCTCCCCACCAGAAGTCCACCATCGACCACCACCGTCTGCCCCGTCATGTAACGGGACGCCGAGGATACCAGGAACAATGCAACATCAGCGATCTCATCCGGCTCGCCAATGCGCCCCATCGGAATGAACTCGCCAGCCTTTTCTGCGGCAGCGGCACCGAGGGAATGTTTTTCATTTAAAAGCTGCGCGGTGCGAATATATCCGGGCGCGATTCCATTCACGCGGATTCCCGATTTCGCCAACTCAACCGCCAAACCACGGATCAACCCAATCACACCGGCTTTTGCCGATGAATAATGCACATGCTCATCCCACCCATAAGCAATGCCCATGATCGATGAAATGCAAACAATCGCACCCTTGCCGCGCTTTTTCATCGCCGGAAGTGCCGGGCGAATGACCCGGATCATGCCTTTAAGATCGATATCGAATGTCTCATCCCATTTCTCATCGGTGAGCTCATTCAAGGGAACTTTGTGAGCAATTCCGGCATTTGCAATGATAGCATCAAGCGCACCAAAACGCTTTTCAATATCGGCAACAATCGCGTCTGACTGCGCCGTTGAGCGCACATCGAGTTTGTGAAATTCAGCAGAGCCCTTCTGCGCCGTGATTTCAGCCACAACCGCCTTACCCTCGGCCTCAAGCACATCCGTCACAACAATGTGATATCCCGCTTTCGAAAAGGCGAGTGCGGTTGATCTGCCGATGCCAATGCCGCCACCAGTAATCAAAACAACAGGCTTTTGTGTTGTCATAACATCACATCTCCAGAGTTGGGACCCAGCGTTTGGCCAACAAATAGTGAAGCGGCATCTGAAACAAGAAACGACACCGTGTTGGCCACTTCATCGGGCTCGCCAAAACGACCCAGTGGCAATTGTGCCGCTTTGGCTTTGCGCCAGTCTTCGGAAAGACTCATAACGAGCGGTGTGTTGATTGGCCCGGGGGCAATCGCATTCACCCTCACGCCTTGCGCGCTCACTTCTCGCGCGAGAGATTTTGTAAGGCCGATGATGGCTGATTTCGCAGCGCTATAATGCGTAAGCTCAATCCCGCCAATCTGCCCCAATTGCGAAGCCACATTCACGATCACGCCGGACTTTGCCTTCAGCATCGGGCCCAAAACGGCTTTCGTGCACAAGAATGTCCCGCGCACATGAACCGCAAACATCCGATCAAAATCGGCAACATCAAGATCAACAAAAAGCGCCTGATGGACATGCCCGGCATTGTTCACAAGCACCGTCACCGGACCAAACTGGTCAACCGCGGCTTTTACGATCGCGGCGACATCTTTTTCATTTGATACATCGCCGGCAGTGGAGGCTGCTTTGCCTCCCGAAGCGACGATAGATTTCGCAACCCCATCGGCACGCGAAGCGTCAATATCGGCAACCATCACCGCATAACCATCGACAGCGAGCCTCTCGGCGATCGCACGCCCAATACCGGAGCCGGCTCCTGTGATCAGCGCAACGCCCTTGCTCATCATGATTCCTCTTGAATGGCGATCCGCTTTGCACGACGCATCGAAAGCGTCATCAAGATCGCGTAAACCGCAAGAAGCGAGAATGAGAATAGGGTTGTGAGAACACCGAAAGCAAAAATATTCGGATGAATCTCAATCGAGAAGGTTCCGTAAATCGCAAGAGGTAAGGTAAGCTCTCGGCCCGAAGCAAAAAGTGTTCGCGAAAACTCGTCATAAGAAAGCGTGAACGCAAACAGCATAGCCGACAAGACACCCGGGAAGATCAACGGGAAGGTAACTTTGCGGAACGTCGAGAAAGGCGAAACGCCCATCGACCATGCCGCTTCTTCAACAGAAGCATCAAAACGATTGAAGATGGCAAGCATCACAAGGAATGCGAAAGGAAATGTGTAGACGACATGCAGAACGAAAGCCGTTCCCCACCATGTCCGATCAATTCCAATAACATTCGCCACCAACGCAAGACCAAGGCCCACGAGAACCCCGGGAACCATCATTCCCAGAACGATTAGATAAAAAACAAAGCCGGACCCTTTGAACCGCGTCCGGAAGGCCTGCGCCGACATGACGCCCAGCACCGTTGAGACGACCATGGTCATGAAAGCGAGAGTCAACGACCTCGTTAAGGCTTCATAGATCGGCAAAGGCGCAATGCGTGAAGGCGGCGTTAAACCAAACACATGCTGGTACCAATAAGTGGACCACTCAATGATTGGAAATTGTGGACCACCATTCGGACCCGTTTGGAAAGAGATGATGGCCAAGACCACCAACGGACCATAAAGGAACAAAATAAAGAGCGCTGTGTAAACGCCAAGAACGGGTTTGATATACTGCGTTTGCATCGGCTCACAGCTCCCGCTTCAAATCAACGATGCGCAAGAATGCGGCTACCACTGCACCCATAACGATCGTCAGAATCACACCGACAACCGCGGCGAATGCCCATTTCAGCGATCCGACCTGTGTGACGATGATATTCCCAAGCATATTCACTTTACGGCCTGAAAGCGCAGCAGCCGTTGCGAATTCTCCGAGCACCATAACGGACACAAAGATCGCGCCGACAATCACGCCCGGCATCGAAAGCGGGAAGATGATGGTACGGAAAATACGCCAGAAGGACGCCCCCAAATCCCGCGCGGCTTCAATCACATTCGGATCAATACGTCCCAACATGAAAGCGATCGGTCCCACCATGAAGACGCAATAAATCTGCGTCATCCCAATGATCACCGACAATTCGGTAAACAGAAGCGCTTCAATCGGCTCCGACGTGATGTGCAGCGCCTGCAGAATGATATTGATTGCACCTTCTTTTCCGAGCATCGGACGCCAGGCCAACACGCGGATCAAAAACGATGTCCAAAATGGAATAACGCAAAGCACCAACAAGGCGGTTGAAAGCGTTTTGTTCTTTACGAAAAGTCCGACAAAAAGGGCTGTGGGGTAACCAACGATGAGCGTTGAAACGAGTACAATAAGCCATAGACGCAATGTGGTCCACAAAGCCGCCAAATAAGTGTCGCTCGAAAAAAACGCTTCCCAGCTTTTTGTTGTCAGAATGGGTTCGATTTTAAACGTCGTTTGAGTCCAAAACGACACGTAAACCATCATCGCGATCGGCGTGACGAGAAACAGAAGCATCCACAGCGCACCGGGCGCAATGAGCAAAAACGGAGTCTTTGTCCGAATTTCAGCCGACTGAACGGAGGCAGTTTCCGCGCTGTTCATTATCGATCCATTCCTTCCCGCCCAACAGGGCCATTTCAGCCGTAAACGAGTGCGTCTGAAATTTTCCACGCAAGTTGATAATGTTTGCCGGGTTCCAAAGTCTGCGCCGAACGATGGCTCAAATGATTTTCGACTTCGATGATGTGCCCATCAGCTGCTTCAAAGAAATACATGAAAGCGGCACCCGTATACTCACTGGCGAGATATTTCGCTTTGAGACCGGTTTCGCCATTCGCATAGGCCAATGATTGATTGATCGTGATGAGATCTTGCCGAATGGCGTAAGCGGGTCGCCCCCCCGAATTCATCCGATTCGAAAAGTCGAACCGATCAGGTCCCGCGACAAAGACCGAACCATCAAGCCGACCTTCAAACATATTGTAGCAATTGAGATAGCGCGCCACATTCGGAGAAATCGGACGATTGAACACATGATCAGGCTGATCGAACTGCCCGATCTTTCCATTATCAAGCACAACGATCCGATCGCCCATCGCAAGGGCTTCCGATTCGCTGCCGGTGACATGAAGGAATGTGACGCCCAATTGTTCACGAATGCGGCGGAGTTCACCCCGCATTCTCATGCGCAAATTTGCGTCGAGCGCGCCGAGCGGTTCATCAAGCAAAACCAAACGCGGTTCGGTCACAAGCGTGCGCGCAAGCGCAACGCGTTGACGTTGCCCGCCAGAAATTTGATGCACGCCACGACCTTCAAGACCTGAAAGACCAACAAGCTCGATCATCGCCATGACACGATCGCGAACGTGATGAGCATCCGTCATCGGATTGATCACGCGATTGGTGAGACCAAACGCAATATTGTCGTAAACAGTGAGATGCGGAAACAGCGCAAAATTTTGAAACACGAAACCGATGCCACGCTCATGCGCGGGAATATTCACGACATCAGTGCCTTGAAAATGAATCGAACCGTGATCGGGTTTTTCAAATCCGGCAATCAAGCGCAATAAAACGGTTTTACCGGAAGCGCTCGGGCCCAGAAGCGAAACATATTCGTTTGCCGCGACGGAGAGCGTAACGCCCGACAGCGCCGCCTTCCCCGCATAGGACTTCGCCAAATTTTCAACACGCAATACGTCGGCCATACCATCTCCGCAGTCTTGCTATTTTGTGGCCTTTCACCCGATCGAATGATTTTCGAACGGCCAAAAAGAGCCTCCCCACACGCATCGAACGTTGAATTTCACAGGAGGTCAAGTGTTTCCGTCAAATTTATTCAGATTTTGTTATTCATATAAATTTTATCAATACAATAATATTAATCCATTCGATTTGTTTCCCATACGCCGCAATTATGACGGATTGGAAACAGTAATCACAGGATCTCCAAGCCCCACTGAGTTCAATCTCTCATAAAAAAGCACTCAAATTCGTGATTTTTTGTACATAAATTGGTCCATATATACGATTTTTCTCCAATTTTTGCATTTGGAGACGCTTGATTGTCACCGGGAGGTTGTGGGGGTCTTGAAGAGACCGCTGCCTGATTGCCGCACTGAAAAACGACAGGATTGGTTGTTGAGCGACATCACCCAAATGGCATAAACGGTCGTTAAATCGATTTTCTATATTTATGTGGCTTGATATTATAAATACAGATAGTAAAAAAATCTGGCGGAGCTTTTGGTCTAGCGCCTCTGGCGATCTTTGAGGGACGGTCGGCATGTCTATTTCGCTCAAACAAGTGCGCTATTTTATCGCGGCGGCCGAGCTCGGTCAGATCTCCCATGCCGCGGTTGAACTGAATGTTTCGCAATCGGCAGTGACATCCGCGATACAACAACTCGAAACCATTCTTGGAGTGAAGCTTTTCGAGCGCACGCCTTCTGGTGTCGCGCTGACAGTTGAAGGGAATCGGTTCCTTCCCCGCGCGCGCAACATTCTTGCGGCCGTGAACGAAGCCGTCTCCATACGCGCCAGTTCCAATCAAGTGATTTCCGGCAAAGTGCGTGTCGGTATCACTTACACGGTTGCAGGATATTTTTTACCGCAACATTATGCACGGTTCACGCGGGCTTATCCCAACATCACCATCGATCTTTATGAAGCCTCACGTTCCGTGATTGAACAAGCCATGCTTGATTCGGCCCTCGATATCGGCGTCATTTTGATTTCGAATATTGAGAATTCTGATCGCTTACAAACACAAGAATTAATCCGCTCCCGCCGCCGTCTGTGGGTGCCGAGCGATCATCGACTTCTCAAAATGGAACGTGTGACGTTGGCTGATGTTGCCGAAGAACCGATGATCATGTTGACGGTCGATGAAGCCAATCAAACAGCAAGCCGCTACTGGGCGCGCGTGGCGAGTCGTCCGAATGTGATCTTCAGAACCTCGTCTCTCGAAGCGGTGCGCAGCATGGTGGCTTCGGGCATGGGTGTGACAATTCTCTCCGATATGGTCTACCGCCCCTGGTCACTTGAGGGGCAACGAATCGAGACCCGTTTGCTCGAAGAGCCCATCCCCACAATGGATGTCGGTTTGGTGTGGTTAAAGGGCGCCAGCCTGTCAGCGCCAACACAGGCCTTCTTGAATTATTTTATGAAAAATGCGGCAATAAATACGAACTCATAAACGGCTCTCACGCCGATTCACGACATTGGGAGATATCGATATGGCTTTTGATCCTCAAAAATTTGGCGCGGCGTGGAACGCTCACGATCTTGAACTCATAATGGCAATGTCAACGGATGATTGCGAGTTTTGGGCGTCAGCCGGTCGAGAGGCGCAAGGCGCACGTCACGTCGGTCCGCAAGCCGTTCGGAAAGCCTATCAAGCTTTGTTTGAAACTTTTCCTGACGGCCAATGGACCAACAGCCGCGCAACATGGCTGAACGAAAATCGCGTTTTAAGTGAATGGCTTTTTGTTGCCACAAAAGCGGATGGAACACGTCTTGAAGTCGATGGACTCGATCTTCTTGAGCTTGAAAACAACAAAGTCAAAATCAAAAACTCATTCCGCAAAACAGTTCTTAGCTGAGGTCGAAAAATGACCATAAAAAATCGGCCGCATGATGCTGCGGCCGATCTTTTGAAGCGAGAATCTTGCTGTCAGCTTCGGCGCATTTCGGCGCGCCGCGCCATGGTCTTGGCATCATTCACGGGATAGCCATAACCATCATCGACCTGATCGAAAACGACGCCATAGACGTCATCTCACCCGCGAGGGCTTGCGGCTTGTGATGCGCTCGGATCACCCTTTGGCTCATCGCGCCACAATCACAATGCATGATGTGGCTTCATGCCAGCTTGTTCTTGGGAATGCGAATGAGTGGGACTTCTTTCGCGCGCTTATTGACAAGCCCTTTGCGAGAAAAGGATTGAAACTCAACATTACCTATGAAGCCTCAAACACGATGGGAAGCCTCGGACTCGTAGCCGGTGGCCTTGGGCAAACAATCTATGTCGATTCAATTACACGCATTCAACCGGAAGGCTTGGTCTCCCGCAGCATTTCAGATTGTGACGCATCGATCACGACGGCCTTGGCTTGGCGACGCGGACACCAAACGCCAATCATTCGCAATCTGATTGCCGCCGCACGGGCCAATCTTTCGGCACCCGCTCGTTTGGGATAAGCGGGCATAACGAGACACGCGATTTGGATTTGATGATTGACGTCCCATCAAAAAACAGATCGTAATTTGAACCAATACCACTCATCATGCTGAAATAGGCCCAAAAAGGATCAGAGCCGATGACCATTTTGATTACCGGTGCCAATCGCGGAATTGGCTTGGCTCTCGCCGAACTCGAAGCGAGTCAGGGTGAACAGGTCATTGCCACAAGCCGAACACCTGTTGAGAACAAAACCGCAGGCATTCGCTGGGAAACGCTCGAGGTCACCGATCCGGACTCATATCAAAGCTTGGCCAAAAAACTCGCAGGCCAACCGATTGATCTCTTGATTTGCAATGCCGGCATTTATCCAGATCGCGGGCACCACCTCGATACAGGATATCCGTTACAAATGTGGGCGGAAACTTTTGCGGTAAATGTTACCGGGGTCTTTTTGACCATCAAATCACTCTTGCCCAATATTCGCGCCGCCAAAGGTAAAATCGCGATTATTTCATCGCAAATGGCTTCCGATACAAAAGCGCCCGGGGGTGCTTATATTTATCGATCGTCCAAAGCGGCAGTCCTTAATCTTGGACGCAATCTCGCAACCGATCTGAAACAACAAGGCATAGCCGTAGGAATTTATCATCCTGGATGGGTGAGAACGGAAATGGGCGGAGACGGCGCTGATATCAGCGTTGAAGACTCGGCGAAAGGCCTGGCTCAACGCTTTGATGCGCTCTCGATACAAACAACGGGTTGTTTTGAATGTTGGGATGGGCGCGCCCACCCCTATTAATTCCTATCATTGAGAATCCGTGCATGTCTTACGGACTCACACGGGTTTCTTGCGCAAAGCGAGAGCCATTCCGGCAAACATCACAACAATCGCGAGCCAAAAAAGAGCTGGCGGCGGCTCTCTGAAAACAACAAGACTCCATAAGATACCCGCAACAACGGCGAGATAATTAAAGAATGAAAATTTCGCCGGACCGACGCTTCGAATGATTTCAAAAAACAAAACATAAAAAGCGGCATTGATGGCTGCGGCCGCAACAAGCGGCATTAACAAGGCTTGTCCAAAATTCTCTGGGACGGGCGCCTGACCAAAAAGCGGCACAACAACAAGAGCCACAACCGCAGCACCTCCCAATGTGCCTGCGGCCATCGAAAGCGATCCCGTTGCCGGAGGCCTGATATACTGAGCAAGATTATTGGCTGTCGCGAACATCACGGGGGCACCCAGCGAAATCACAAACCAACCGGCACTCTCGGGTGCGAGAATTCCGGTTTGCGGTGAAACAATCAAACCAATGCCGATGAGTCCCATGATCATTCCGAAAAGAATTCGCCGATCAAATGTCTCGATACGCAAAAGAATTCCGATAAAAAGAGTCAGAATGGGCGAGAGACACAAAACAAGCGTTAAAACGGAGGGATCAAGATGAGGCGCCGCAGTAACGAGCAAGCCCATGGGCAGCCCGACCACAAGCCCACCAATCACAATATAAGCCATGAGATGAGACCGCGTGAGACCGATGCGCTCGCCCTTAATGAAGGCGACCAGCGCCAAGACGACGGCTCCTCCCAGTGACTGCAAAAATGAAAATGACAGCGGTGGCCAACCGATATCTGCAGCGATGCGGTTAACGGGAAAAATCGCTCCATAAATCAACGCGGCTGCAAGAATCATCGGCATGGCGCTTTTACTCCATCAATTACTACGAATTTAAATTAATCGATCGCGCATTTAATTGGCTGAAGAAATTAGGCGACGTCGCAGTTCATTAGTCACCAAAAATTATTTCAAGTCGTGATCGTTGGACCTATCATTTTAAAGATCAAAAACATGTTTGACACTCCGCTCATAAGCCATTGATTTCATTAGAGCCGTTTTTGACCAAAAGTGTCAAACGCATTCAATAAAATCAATGACTTAGAGGCAAAAAGAGGCGACAGAAAATCGCCTCCTCAACCGGAGAAAACTGGCTTTACGGCGTTAGATCCGGGTGAAAATGCGCTTTTCCGCCAGGCTTTTGCCCTGCCGCAAAATCGAAATAACAGCGGCATAGGTTCCGGGCGCCCATCCCTTTTCTGGTCTTTTGCGCCCGATAAACTGCATCACTTGAGCTTTGGGGCGATCCAGCGGATCGAAAACCTTTTGCGCGAGCATCTGACCATCAGCGCCAATCAATGTCATGGCCATGGAGTCCCCGGCAACGAGGCCAACCGCACGTACATAGACAACAAGCGCATCAGAGGAGCGTTTGGGCGCGCGCTCTTCTAAACGCCCCTCTTCGACTTCATCAGAAGTCACTGGACCATCGGCAAAGCCGACATTGAGAAGAAAACGATCGATGTAAGGCGTCGTTTTTCCCACACCATCGAACAGACTGCCTCCGATTGAGACACCACATTGATCAGGAGGAAGATCCGGCGCGAAGGGATCAATAATTCTACCATCTTGACGCAATGTTAAATGAAGATGCGGGAATGCAGCGCGTCCCGAATAGCCGATCAGACCCAAGCGTTGTCCCGCTTTGACGCGATCACCCGGCCGCACAAGCAAAGACCCTTGCGCCATATGGCAATATTGCGATTGCCATCCATTGGCGTGATCAATCACAAGCCCATTGCCACAGGCGCGCGGATCGCTCTCCGGCCCCTCATCCAAATTGGGGACATCCGGCATATCCATGCGGCTGCGCAAAACCGTTCCCTCAGCAACAGACAACACACCAACACCATTACGTTGGGCGGTGAGTGAAGGAATGCGGATATCGGTGCCATCATGGCCGTCATAACTCATCGCGCCACAAGTGAAATCGCGCCAACCCGGCCCCGCATCATGATCAACGTAATTCTGAATGATACAGGTTTCGCCAAGCACACAAGATACCGGAAAAACAAAACGTGGCGCATCAGCGGCGAATATATTGCCACAACCCAGCAAATACGCGGCGCATGTCAGTGCTAAAAATTTATTCATAAAATCGACCGTGGCCTAATACGCCACGAAGGTCGAGGAAAAAATGACGTAACGTCAATAAAAGTTAAACATGGCGTGCGAGGACTTTGCGCACGGCAGCGACCATCTCGGCTTCCGGCACAGCGAATTGCGCTTCGGCCTGTTGCTTCAAATAGGCTTCGCGGTCAGGAGCTGAGGAAAGCGTTGCGCCAAGCACAAGATCCTTGATCTGCACTTCGCCCTTCGCGCGTTCATCCGACCCTTGAATGACAACGCAAACCGAGCCGCGCTTGTCGGCATATTTCATCTGCGCTTTCATGCCCGAACCGCCGAGATAAAGTTCGGCGCGAATTCCGTTCTCGCGCAGCGTCGAAACGAGGCGTTGATAAGATGCTGTCTGATCCTTATCCATGACGAGCACGACGACCGGACCGAGCCCATGACTCTCCGTGCCAAGCTTGCCGAGGATCGAGAGGGCTGCGAGCAAACGTGACACACCGACGGAGAAGCCGGTTGCCGGAACAGGTTCACCCCTGAAACGCGCGACGAGACCATCATAACGCCCGCCGCCTGCAACCGCGCCGAAGCGCACGAGCTTGCCGTCCTCATCCTTCACTTCGAAAGTCAGTTCGGCTTCGAACACCGGACCTGTGTAATATTCGAGACCGCGCACGACGGAAGGGTCGATGAGAACGCGGCCATCATCATATCCGCCTGCAGCGACGAGCGATGCGATCTCTTCGAGTTCATTCACACCTTCAACACCGCGTGGAGAATTCGCCACGACAGCATGAAGATTTTTGAAAGTCGCTGCGAGCGTATCGGCACGCGCTGCGGTGAAGGCAAGAATGGTTTCAATCGCCTTTGAGTCAAGCCCCGCACCTTTGGTGAAGTCGCCCGACGGATCCATGCGCCCTTTGCCAAGCAAATCACGTACGCCTTCCGGCCCGACCTTGTCGAGCTTGTCGATGGCGCGGAGTACGATCAAACGGCGCGCAGCATTCTCGTCACCTGCGAGACCAATCGCTTCCATCACGCCATCGAGCACTTTGCGATTGTTGACCTTGATCACGTAATCACCGCGCGCGATGCCGACAGCTTCCAACGTATCGGCCATCAGCATGGCGATTTCAGCATCAGCCGCGACAGATGGTGCGCCAACGGTATCCGCATCGAACTGCATGAATTGACGGAAACGGCCAGGACCGGGCTTTTCGTTTCTGAACACGAAGCCGTTGCGATAGGAGCGGTAAGGCTTCGAGAGCTTGTCGAAATTTTCAGCCACATAGCGGGCGAGCGGCGCGGTCAAATCATAGCGCAGCGAGAGCCATTGATCGTCATCGTCTTGGAAGGAGAACACGCCTTCATTCGGGCGATCCTGATCCGGCAGGAATTTGCCGAGCGCGTCGGTATATTCGATGAACGGCGTCTCAACCGCTTCAAAGCCGTAAAGCTCGAAGGTCGCGCGGATCTTCTCAAGCATGCCGCGCATCGCCGCTAGTTCGGATGGGCCGCGATCCGCGAGCCCACGCGGCAGCCGCGCCTCGACCTTGCGAGCAGAATTGTCTTTCGATGCGTCGGTCGGGGCGCTCATGGGGCGACTTTCAAATGATCTTCAAACCTCGCGCCTCGTAGCGCGGGAGCCGGGTGGCGGCAAGCCTTCAGGATATCCTACGACCATCAACGCGCGCGGCCTTGTTACAAGACCTCAAATAGACTAGTCTATAGACTGGTCTATTAGAGGATCGAAATCATGTCAAAGCCCCTCGATCAAAAGCCCCTCGATCAAAAGCCGCTCGATCAAAAACCTATTGCCCCAAAACCCATTGAAATCGGGGCCTATGAAGCCAAGACCCATCTGCCCCGGCTGCTTCGCGAGGTGGCGGCGGGCCAGAGCTTCACCATCACCCTGCGCGGCAAGCCTGTGGCGGAGTTGAAGCCGAGAGCCGAAACGCGCGGCGAGAACCGGAACGCGGAATTTGTGCGCAAGATGCGGGAATTTATGAAGCGGCCGGATCGGCCATCCCTGACTGCGGAGCAAATCAAAGAGATGATTGAATATGGGCGGCGCTAATGGCGTTTGTTCTTGATGCATCGGTTGCTTTGCGATGGCTAATGAAAGATGGCACCGAGAGTGATCTCACTTACGCCAATTTCGTTCTCGATCAATTCCTTGATCCCGATATTCAAGTACATGTGCCGTCGCATTGGCCGCTTGAAATCACAAATGTGATGTTACGCTCTGAACGATTAGCATTAATCGATGATGCCGCATCCGAGAAATTTCTCGATATGATCATCACTGCGCCGCTCACGATTGATCTTCAAACGGCTGAGCAGGCTTTAGACACAACGCTTTACCTCGCCCGCCACTATCGCCTCACACCCTACGACGCCGCCTATCTCGAACTCGCACAGCGGCTTGAATGTCCGCTTGCCACGCTCGACAAGGATTTGCGCCGCGCGGCAGAAAAGGCCGGACTTGAAGTTCTCTAATGCCAGTCAGTAATCTACGACTTAAAATTTTAAGTTGGCTCCATCAAAGCCTGTGGGCTGAACCCATTTTATCCAAATCATTGGTTTGTCGCTCGATCATACCCTAACGTAAACAAGACTTGCGAGCGCAAGCAAAAACGGCTTAAGGTAAAAGGGATACAACGTAGCCTCGTCTGAAAGTTGTATTTGCTTGTGTTGAGTTTTGTTGCGTTTTAGCGAGTTTCTGACGAGGAACGCCCTTCAAACGGGCGTTGGTCATCAAGAACATCACGCCGAACTCACCCGTGAGCCGGGTACGGCGATCAAACACAGCATTATGGCCTCTTATCAATGCGCGAAATCCCATGGCAAGACATTCCGCGCGATAAAGTAATGTTGGCGCTGCGGCGCGTGTTATTGAGCGCCGAGTTTAAGACAGCGCCTCAACTCGCGGCGTTCTTAACCTTCTCCGTCAGCCGGACTTTGGAAGGTCGCGGGGCTTTGCTCAAAGCCTATACAGTCGCAACAGAAGTTTTAGGCCGAAACGCAGATTTCGATCCGCAAACGGATCCCATCGTTCGTGTTGAGGCAACACGTCTGCGCCGTGCACTTGATCGCTATTATCTTGCCGAAGGCAGAGACGACCCGGTCAGGATCACAATGCCCCGTGGCGGTTATTCAATCGTCATTCATGGCCGCGATGAAGATCCGGAAGAACGCCCCCCTTATGTCCCTGATACGTTACAGAAACGATTCATTGATCGTGCCCAAATCTATTGGACGCAAGTGCGCAATGCTGTTGCCTTATTGGCGGTGATGGGCTTTCTCGTTTCGACAACATTGTTACTTCTCGACGCGCGGCCTTCTGCAACCGATAACAGTGTCGATACACGCCCACGATTTGGCGCGCTGATTGCCGGATCCATTTCCGGCTTACCTAACACCGAAGGCCTTAACCTCGCGGATATGGTGGTTGAGGCCGCTGTACATTTCAGCGGAGTCATCGCATTTTCGGGAATGGTACCGCGCCCTCCCGAAGATCTTTATGTGGTCGAGGGCGCATCATACAAAGACAATTTAAAATACAAGATTGATCTCCGGTTACGCCATGCCGCAACCGGCCGCGTGATTTGGACAACACATCTTCACATCGCATCAGATCCGAACAGCATGCGCATCGCCGCTCACCGCTTGGCGTCTCGGATTGCCGGCAGAAATGGACCTATCCGATCCGATGCCATGCCTGCAAAAATCGACTCAGTCTTTGGGCGCAACGCGGTAAGGGCCTGCCTCGCCGTGACAGATGCCGCAATCCGCAGTGCCGCGACTCCGCTGAATACTGCGGCGCGGCGATGCCTCGATGAAGCGCTCATTGATCGCAGCGAAAGCGCTGTGCTGCTTGCCTCGTCAGCACTTTTACGTGCTTCTGTTACACCCGATGAGATTGAAAAAACCGAGCTTGAAGCGAAAATGGCCTATACGCTTGATCCCGCCAACGCCGATGCCGCTAATTTACTCGCAAATCTAGCAATGACTCGCGGTGATCCAAAAGCGCAGGAATGGGGCGAAAAAGCCATCTCTGCAAATCCTTTCGACCCGACTCTCTTACGTGATGACGCACGTCGCCGCGAAATTTTAGGTCAGAGTGAAAAAGCCGCACTGCTCATCGCCCAAGCGACGATCCTCGAAGCCGGGCCCGAAGAGGATTGATCCAGCGCAAATCGTTTCACGCTCTTCGCGCTTAAAGAGTCTCTTGAAAACGCTTCATCGACTTTTTCGCTGATTTCGGAGGCCGCCCCGTGAGGCTTTTGACCCTCTGTATTGTCCTCATCGCGGCGGGCTTAGCCGCGCTTATCTGGTGGTTCTTTATTGATCCTGTCACCGTCACACTTGTTCGCGTCACACGCGGTTCTGCGGCAGAGGTTGTTTATGCTACGGGTGTTGTTGAACCGGTCTCGTGGGCGAAGGTCGCACCGCTTGCACGCAAGAGATTGATCAAGACCTGCACATGCGAGGGACGCCTTGTCAAAACGGGCGAGGAAATCGCGCGACAAGATTCCTCGCTCGAACAAGCTGCCCTTGATGAATTACTTGCTCGTCGCGAAAAGCTTGAAAATGATCTGCGCCGTGCATCAGAATTATTAGGGCGTAACGTGGCAGCGGCCACAGCCGTTGAACAAGCCTCGACCGCCTTGAAAGAAATCGACGCACGCGTTGCGGCAGCGCGTGAAGCGCTTGATGATTTGATTCTGCGCGCGCCAATTGATGGCGCTGTTTTACGCGAAGATTTTTCCGCGGGTGAAATTGTAGGTCCCGGCGATGTGATTTTTTGGATTGGCCAACCACGCCCCTTGCAAGTCACCGCCGATGTCAATGAAGACGATATTGCCCGCGTAAAAGCGGGCCAAAGAACCTTACTTCGTCATGAAGGTTTTCTTGCCGACCAGCTCAACGCCACAGTAAGCCGTGTCACGCCGAAAGGCGATCCGACGACGAAGACCTTTCGGGTCCATCTCGCTCTGCCGGATGACACACCGCTTCTCATCGGTATGAGTGTTGAAGCCAATATCATAACCGATGAACGTCAAGACACCCTTCTCCTTCCTGCAGAAGCTTTGAGTGATGGTCATGTCTTTGTTTTCACGAATGACAAAATGCAGAAGAAAGCCGTGACGACAGGCATTCGCGGTACACGCATGGTTGAAATTAAAGACGGTGTTGCTGAAGGCGAACAGATCATCGCCCCCCTGCCACAAGGAATCAAAGACACTATGCGAATTCGCGTATCAGGCACCGCTCCATGACTCTGATTTTTGATATCGCCTGGACACATGTCACCGCGCGGTTGCGACAAACACTTGTCGGCATCTTCGGTGTCGCAACCGGTATAGGCTTTTCCGTTATGATGGCCGGCTTGTTGGAAGGTTCGCAAAAAGACTTTATCAGACAACTTGTCGACTCGATGCCGCATATTTCCGTCACCGATGAACAGCGCGAAGTGCCAGCGCAACCGGCGACAAAACAATTTGATGTGGTTGAATTTCGAAGCCTCTCCACAGAAACCGAAAGACGAGGCATCAAAAATCCACTCGCGCTTATGGAAGCGCTCGGAAGCTGGTTTCCGGGTGCGGTAGCGCCTTCGGTCGCAACAAAAGCCTTGATCCGCTCGGGCGGGCGCGATCTCGCAGTCAGCGTGATCGGAATAGATCCAAAGCGGGAAAAAACTGTTTCAAAACTCGCAAGCCAAATGATCGAGGGTCAACTCGACTCACTTTATAAAGCTTCAAATGCGATCATCCTTGGTGACGGACTTGCAGAAAAGCTGGGGGTCAGTGTGGGGGCAAGCCTTTCCCTCGCCACAACAAAAGGCGCCCCTGTTTTTGCCCGCGTCGTGGGACTCTCTCATGCCGGCAATCGTATGACGGACGACAATCAAGCCGTGGTTCTTTTAAAGACGGCACAGATTCTTGACGGCCGTACCGCACTGATCAATGAAATCCGCATTCGGGCGGATGATGTGATGGCCGCTGAGGCGCTTGCCAATCGGGTCGAAAGACAAGTCGGTTATAAATCGACATCATGGCAAGAGTCGCATCAGGATATTCTCTCCGCTTTTCAAATCCGCAATGCCATCATGATCATGGTGGTCGGTGCGATCTTACTCGTGGCCTCTTTCGGCACTTACAATATCATTTCAACCATCACGCATGAAAAGACGCGTGACATTGCCATTATGAAATCTGTTGGCCTGCGATCGGCAACAGTCCGATCCATCTTCGTTCTTGAAGCCGCAATGATTGGATGCGCGGGAACGGTTATCGGATGGATCCTTGGTTATATGCTTTGTGTTTTGGTCGGTATGATCGAATTTCGAAGCGGCTTCACTGACATGACGCATCTCCCGATTCTTTATGCACCGAAACATTATGCATTAGCGGGAACCGTTGGCTTGCTCTCCTCATTGATTGCCGGATTTTTTCCCGCGCGCAAAGCCGCGCGCGTTCAACCCGTTGACATCATCCGAGGCGCATCATGACGACGCCTCTTATTGAAGCGCGCCATGCAGGACGCATCCTTTATGGTGAAATTACCACCACGCTTGTGAGCGACATAACTTTGCGCGTCATGCCCGGTGATTTTGTTGCCATCACCGGCCCCTCAGGCTCAGGAAAATCATCGCTTCTGTATCTTCTTGGCCTTCTCGATATCCCAACCGAAGGCGATGTCTTGGTCAGTGGCATGGCCACTAAATCACTTGATGAAAATCATCGCGCTGATTTACGCCTCGCCATGCTCGGTTTTGTTTTCCAATTTCATTTTTTGCTGCCCGAATTCTCGGCACTCGAAAATGTGCTGTTACCGATGCGCGCGCTCGGGCGTTTAACTGACACAAAGAAGCGCGCACGCGCGCGCGAGCTCCTCACGACGCTAGGGCTTGCCGATCATCTATGGAAAAGGCCCGATCAACTCTCCGGCGGCCAAAGACAACGCGTGGCCATTGCGCGTGCCTTGGCGAATGAACCTTCTGTCATTCTTGCAGATGAACCAACCGGAAATCTCGATACCGCTTCGAGCGCCCAAGTCGTTTCAATCTTACGTCAGATCGTTAATGAGGAAAAAAAGGCGGTTGTGATCGTAACGCATGATCCGGCATTGGCAGCCAAGGCTGATCGCCAAATCCAGATCGTTGATGGGCGGATCGCGAATGAGTCCGCCCCAGGAGATCAGGCGGCGACGGCGGCCTCATAGCCCGCTTTTGTAATTGCAGCGGCCAGCGAGCCGCCTTCAGCTTTCGTCTTCGCTTCAACGCGCCCTGACGATAACTCCACGGAGATATCGGCATCGGGATCCGCTTTGCGGATCACACGCTTCACGGCCTCCGCGCAGCCCCCACACGTCATGCCTTTGACACTGAAAACAACGATTTTCGCTTCAGCCATGACACAATACTCCATGAAAACTTGACGTAACGTAATAAATTAGAACTATTTCCCGCTGATTATGCGCGCGAATCATTTATGGGTCTAGCACGATTGTTTCATAAATAGTCCACCAGTTATCAAGAACACGAACAAAAACTAGGCCCAAACGCAATCATGGCGTCAACACTCCGAATTTGGCTAGAGAAACGGGCGGAGCTCTTAATCGTTAGCGCGTTCTCTGTGGCTTTTATTGTGGGCTTTGCCTTGTTCGCAGCGACGGGATCGCTCGAGCTTGCGGCGGCGGCGATTGGCATTGGCGCCATTGGTGTTCCCGCGCTCTTGCGTCAAATCTTGCCAAGTAAGCCTGCGTCCGCAGACACGCCCTCACTCGAGTCCCGTCTCAAATTTCTTGAAGCCGCCCATCAAACCGCTGAAGTTCGGTTATTGGCAATCGAAAACAAAGCCCCGCCGGTGACCACTGGCGATCTTGATCGTTTGGCCATCAAAATTGGCGCACTCGAAACCCGGCTAACGTCGCTTGATTCAAAAATTCAACATCAAATATCAGTATCCCCCGCGGCGCCTCCGCTTTTGAAAAAGAGCCATCTTGATGAAGTTGCGATCCGAAAATCCTTGAGTGCCGGGCAAATCAAAATCGAGCCTGTGGACATTGAATCAAGAATGAGCGGGCGTTTTGCGTATCGTTTCATCGTCATGAAATGCAATGACAAAAATGCAGGCACTTTGGCAGAGGCTGATTTGCGTGCAGCTCAAGTGAGCGGAGACGTAATCAAATTTTTTGATCGTGTGCGTGTGGCATTAACTTACAATATGGCTTTGCAGGATTCTTCTGATCTTGAAGCCCCTATCCATCTCTGCCCGATCGGTAAAGAAATTTTGGCCGACCCCCAAGGGATTGCCGATATTCGGAGCGTTATAGAGAAGAGCCCGTCGATCAAAAACAAAATCGGACTTGTGCTTCCCTCAGAACCTCTGGACCATGCCAATTTACGACTTCCGGTATTAATGAAATCATTGCAGCAGGCGGGGTTCGTAGTGGGCCTCAGATTAAATCAGGATTTGATTGCGGCGCCGAGCGATCTTGTTCGTCTCAATCCGAACTTTGTCATGCTGTCGGGTGATCTTATGATTGAAACCCTCCGGAAGCCTTCTAACTTATCAATTCACCCCGCTGATTTGATTGCTCTCTTTGAACGCGGCGGAATCGATATGATCGCCATCGAGTTGACGTCGAACGACCACATCAAAGCAACCGAAGATCTTGGCATTCATTTTGCCGAACGATCCGTGACCCGTAAAATCGGAAGAGCAAAGCCCGCTTTGTCCAACAAGGCGCAAAATGCGTATGCCGATCTCAAAGCCATTTTTGAAGACCATCACGCGGAAGAGGTGATGCGTCCCATAGAATTGCGTCCGGCATCGCTTCGCGAGCGTTTGCAACGCCGTTCCGCTTGACAGGTTGAGGCGAAGGGCCGATAGCCCGCTCCACACTCATCCGTGGAGTTAAGCGTATCGTGCCGACATCCCCTAAAACCATCGCGCCCGTCATCTCAGGCCTCTCGGCCGTCACAGACTCTTATGATGTCATTTTATGCGATATCTGGGGCGTTCTTCACAATGGCATTAATGGTTATCGCGCGGCGTCGGAAGCGCTTGAACAGTTTCGGAAATTGGGTGGGCGCGTTATTCTTGTTTCGAACGCGCCTCGTCCTGCAGATGACATCGTCGGCATTCTTGATCGCTTCTCTGTGTCGCGTCAGGCTTATGATGGCATTGTGACATCTGGCGATGTCACGCGCACCGTCCTTATGTCTGGTGAATGGCGCCGCTATCACTGGCTGGGGCCGGAGCGTGATGCCGGTCTATTCAAAGGACTCACGATTCCGAATGTTGCACTTGATCAAGCCGATGTGATTGTGTGCACCGGTCTTCATGATGATGAAACAGAGACCGCCGAAAATTATCGCGGCTTTATCAATGAAGCACTGAAACGCAATTTACCGATGCTTTGCGCAAATCCGGATATTGTCGTTGAGCGCGGCAATCGTTTGATTGATTGCGCGGGCGCGATTGCAAAACTCTATGAAGAAGAAGGCGGCTCAACACTTTACGCCGGCAAGCCCTATCCGCCAATTTATAAAGCCGCGCTTGAACTCGCCTCATCGCTTACGGGCAAAGCGGCAAACCCCGCGCGCACTTTGGCGATTGGCGATGCCATCCGCACAGATATTGCGGGTGCCGTGATGACGGGCATCGGCTCACTTTTTGTGTTGAACGGCATTCACATGCATGAGCTTGGCCTCTCGGAGGGCAGTTTAGAGAATGGCCGCTACGAAGCCTTTCTCGAAACTGTGTCACATCGGCCCGATTATTCCATCGCTCATTTAGGATGGTGAGAGCAGTTTCCGCAATCGGATCTGATCAAGCTTCAATGCCAAGGTTTCAACATCAAAGGGAACCAAGGCATAGGCATCCGCCCCGGCATCATTCGCCAATATATATTGCGAGGGGTCGGGGTTGCCGGTGACGATCATAACGGGGATTGCGGCGAGCGCCGCATCGGCACGCAGCGACTTCATGAATTCGCCGGCATCCATTGGCTCGGTGGCCCAATCGGTTAGCACGAGACCGAAGCGCTTCTCGCGCAGCTGGGTGAGCGCCTCAACCGGCGTGGGCACGGTTTCAACCGGTCCCCACCCAAGTTCCGTGAGCATAACGGTAAGAACACGGGTGATGACGCCAGAGGGGTCGATGATCAAAACAGTTTGATTTGTATCGGATTTTGCCATGTAGAGGGGCCTTACAGGTAAGAACTTGTCGAACTGACCCGCCCCGCATGCCGCGGCGCCTTTTAAGGGCCCGTGTGAGAAATCGTTCAAATCTTCATGACCATAAAACGCCGCCCCTTGACCGTGAGGCCCGAAGCCGCCACGGTCCCGCCGCATTGGCCCAAAAAAGACATGATGCCCAACGAGTTCCATCTGATCCGCGGCCGGGTTCTGCCCGCCGACATCTCCCGCCCCGTCATTGCCATCGGCAATTTCGACGGTCTGCATCGCGGTCATCACGCCGTGATCGATGCGGCGCGCGAACTCGCTAAAGAACTCCATCGGCCGGCAGCGGTGCTCACATTCGAGCCGCATCCGAGAAGTTTTTTTAAGCCCGATGCGCCCCTCTTCCGTCTCACGCCCGAAACGATCAAAGCTAAAATTCTGGCACGGTATGGGCTGAGGGCGATGATCGTCCTGCCTTTTGATACCGCAATGGCTGCAACAACCGCCGAGCAGTTCATCAACGACATTCTGTTTCGTGAGCTTAATGTTGCGGGCGTTGTGGTCGGCCATGATTTTCATTTCGGCAAAGGCCGTGGAGGAACGCCCCATTCCATTGCTGAAGCCTGCCGGAAGGACGCACGCGCGGCCCTCATCATTGAAGCCCTGCTTGAAAAAGGCGCGCCCGTTTCTTCAAGCGCCGTTCGTGCGGCTTTGGCTGAAGGCGATATGCCGCGCGCCAATCATCTTCTCGGTTATCGCTACCTCTTTGAAAGCGAAGTGCGGCATGGCGAAAAAATTGGCCGCACTCTTGGTTACCCGACCGCCAATCTGCGCCTGCCTGAAAACAGCGTTTTGAAACAGGGAATTTATGCGGTGCGCGTCGCGGTGGGCAGAAAGGTCTATGACGGGGTAGCGAGCTATGGCCGCCGCCCGACTTTCGACAATGGCGCACCTTTGTTTGAAGTGTTCCTGTTTGATTTCTCAGGCGATCTCTACGGGCAGACGCTCACAGTTGAATGCGTGGCCTGGCAGCGCGGCGAGATCAAATTCGACGGTATCGAGCCCTTGATTGCGCAGATGGACAAAGACGCCGCGGAAGCGCGCAGAATTTTGGCATTGCCCATTGATCCCGAAGCGCCGAGCCTTTTGCCGCTTTAAGCGCGCCCCCTACCCTTTAACCGGAGAATGGGGTATCTCCCGCGCCATCTCCTTGCCCCTTTTGAGCCTTTAATTAAGCAGCCACTCACCATGACCGATCCCAAAGCCGCCGCCGAGCGCGATTATTCAGAGACGATTTTCCTTCCCGAGACGGATTTCCCGATGCGCGCGGGCTTGCCGCAGCGCGAGCCGGAGATTTTAGCACGTTGGGGAAAAATCGATCTCTATAAGCGCTTGCGCGAGACCTCGGCCGGTCGCCCGCGCTTTGTGCTGCATGACGGCCCGCCTTATGCAAACGGCAATATCCATATCGGGCATGCACTCAACAAAGTGCTGAAGGATTTGGTGACGCGCAGCCAGCAAATGCTCGGCTTTGACTCAAATTACGTGCCCGGCTGGGACTGCCACGGTCTGCCGATCGAATGGAAGATCGAAGAGCAATATCGCGCCAAAGGAAAAGCGAAGCCCGACTTCTCGTCCGGAGATGAGATAAAGGCGTTTCGAAAAGAGTGCCGCACCTTCGCCGAACATTGGCTCTCGGTGCAGCGTGAGGAATTCAAGCGCCTCGGCATTACGGGTGATTGGGATCATCCCTACTCCACGATGGCGTTTCACGCCGAAGCGCAAATCGCGCGCGAGATCATGAAGTTCAAAGACAACGGCCTCCTCTATCGCGGTTCGAAGCCGGTGATGTGGTCGGTTGTCGAGAAAACCGCACTCGCCGAAGCCGAAATCGAATATCAGGATTATCAATCCGATATGGTGTGGGTGAAGTTTCCAATTATTAGATTCAAAGACGAAACAATTTCTCCGTTGTTTTTCGGAAGTACTGAGGCAGGCAAAGAACGAGAAAAGCTCTTTTTGAGTTCTTACGTTGTTATTTGGACAACAACGCCTTGGACACTTCCAGGCAATCGCGCGATCTCATATTCGCATAAGATTGAATATGCTGTTTATACGGTTACCGGCAACGAAAAAGAATATGGTCCCAAGAAGGATGAAAACTATATTATTGCAAAGAAACTAGCTGAAAACATTGCATCATCTGCCAAAATAACTCTTCAGCATATTGTTGACGTCTCAGCGTCGGAGATTGATTTTCTAGTTTGCGCTCATCCGCTCGCATCCCTCGGTTATGATTTCGCTGTTCCCTTGCTCGACGGCGATCATGTGACGGATGATGCCGGTACAGGTTTTGTGCACACCGCGCCTTCACATGGCCGCGAAGACTTTGAAATCTGGATGCGAGAGAAATCCTTCCTCGAACAGAGAGGAATTAGTACAGACATTCCATTCACAATTGATGATGAAAGCATTTACACGAAAGAAGCGCCGGGCTTTGAAGGCAAGCGCGTCATCACCGACAAGGGTGAAAAAGGCGATGCGAATGAAGCTGTGATCAAAGCGCTGATCGACAACAATGCACTCGTCGCGCGCGGACGTTTGAAGCATCAATATCCGCATTCCTGGCGTTCGAAAAAGCCGGTGATTTTCCGCAATACACCGCAATGGTTCATCTCTATGGACAAACAGGCAAAGGAACTCGGCAACAAATCTTTGCGTGATGTCGCCTTCGACGCGATCAAGAAAACCGAATGGGTTCCCGCGACCGGCGAGAACCGCATCACCGGCATGATCGAGAACAAGCCCGATTGGGTCATGTCGCGTCAGCGCGCATGGGGCGTGCCGATCACCGTCTTCGTGCATAAAGAGACGAAAGAAATTTTGAAGGACACGGCGGTTGATAAAGCGATTGCCGATGCTTTCGAAGTCGAAGGCGGCGACGCGTGGTTTGCGGCAGGCGCGAAAGAACGCTTCCTCAAAGCGGCATCAAAGCCAGTAAACGCCAATGATTATGACATGGTGATGGACGTGCTTGATGTCTGGTTTGATTCCGGCTCGACACATTCATACGTCTTGAATACGCCGAAGCATTTTCCGGGCCTTGCCGACATTCACCGCAAGGTTGATGGCGGCAAAGATCGCGTGATGTATTTGGAAGGCTCCGACCAGCATCGCGGTTGGTTCCAGTCGAGCTTGCTTGAAAGCTGCGGCACGCGCGGTCGCGCGCCCTTTGATGTTGTGCTGACCCATGGCTTCGTCCTCGACGAAAAGGGGCAGAAAATGTCGAAGTCGCTCGGCAATGTGACCGCGCCGCAAAAGGTGATTGAAGATTCAGGCGCCGATATTTTGCGTCTCTGGGTCGCAGCCGCCGATTACTCCGACGATCTGCGCATTGGCCCAGAAATTCTCAAAACCTTTGTCGAGACCTATCGGAAATTGCGCAACACGATGCGCTGGATGCTCGGCACGCTCGCGCATTATGACGCCTCGAAAAAGATTGCATATAAAGAAATGCCCGAGCTTGAACGCTTGATGCTGCATCGCTTGAGCGAACTCGCGCCTGTGATCAAAAAGGCTTACGAGACTTATGATTATCGCAAGGTGATCACAGAACTCTCGGCGTTTTTGAACACCGAATTGTCAGCCTTCTATTTCGATATCCGCAAGGACACGCTCTATTGCGATCCGAAATCAAGCCTCGCGCGTCTTTCTTCGCTTGAATGCATCGAGCAGATTTTCCGTGCTGTCACATTGTGGCTCGCGCCGATCCTTGTGTTTACGGGCGAAGAAGCGTGGCTCTCGCGTTACAAAGATGCGGAGTCCGTGCATCTTGAAACCTTCCCGCATATCCCCAGTGAATGGAAAGACGAGGCGCTCGCCGCGCGCTGGGCGACGATCCGCAAAGTACGTCGCGTTGTCACCGGAGCGCTCGAAATCGAACGCGCGCAAAAGCGCATCGGCTCGTCGCTTGAAGCCGCACCGAAGGTTTACATTGCCGACAAGGACCTTGCATCGCTTGTCGCAAGTGTCGACTTCGCCGATATCTGCATCACGTCCGGCATCGAGATCATCGCGGGCGAAGGCCCTGCGGATGCGTTCCGTCTCGATGATGTCGGTGGCGTCGCAGTTGTGCCGGCAAAAGCTGCGGGTGTGAAATGCGCGCGCTCGTGGCGCTATTTTGATCCCGCAACAGCCGACAAGGATTTCCCCGACATTACCCCACGCGACGCGCAAGCGATGCGCGAATGGCAGGCGCGCGCATGAGCGACGAAGCGTCCTCAAATGGACACTCCAGCTTTGGCGTCCACCGCCTGAGCCTTCTGATCGCGCTTCTCATTTTTCTCGCCGACCAGGCGACGAAATGCATCATGCTCTATGGGTTTGATCTTGAGACCTCGGGAGCCATTCCGGTCTTGCCCTTTCTCGACTTCGTCCTTGTTTGGAACCGGGGCATTTCTTATGGCCTTTTCCAGCAACATGAGGAAATTGGTCGATTTGGGCTGATTTTATTCTCTTTCATCGCCATCATCGGCTTTCTGATTTGGTTGCGCCGAATTAAACGGGCTCTCCCCGCGCTCGCGATCGGGCTTATTGTTGGGGGGGCGCTTGGGAACGCGATTGATCGCCTTGCTTATGGGGCCGTCGTCGATTTCATTTTGCTTCATTGGGGCGAATGGCGCTGGTATGTGTTCAATATTGCGGATGCGGCCATCGTTATCGCGGTTGCCTTGCTTTTGGCCGATTCATGGTTAGGTAATCCGCATCGGGGAATTTCCCAGCCTGCAGAGGAGAGACCGTCATGATCCGTCCCCTTATGGTCAGGGTTCCGCTTATTGCCCTGTTTGCCTTCAGCCTTCTGAATGTGGGTCTTCTTTCCGGTCCGGCGAAGGCCGGCGATCTCATGGACGCGATTTCGAACATGATGGGCGGCAATGCGGTCGATGAAGATCAATATCAGGAACGCTCGCCACTCGTTGTACCGCCTTCAAAAACCTTGCCTAAGCCCAAACAGAAGGCTGAAAGCACAGACCCCGCCTGGCCAAAAGATCCGGATGTGATCAAAAAGCAAAAAGCGAAAAAAGGGGAAGACGGACTTGAGCAAGGCGAACTCTTTGCCAAGCTACTCGGTCCAATGACTGAGACAGCCGCCTCGGAACAGGGGGTAGCGGTCATGCCCCCGAGTGACCCGAGCAAACCGCTCTCGCCTCAAGACATGGCAAAAGCGTCGGAAATTATGAAACAGGTGGCAGCAAAGAATAATGCTTTGGCTGAAGCCTCAGGCCCGCGTGCACTCACCGCTCCCCCAAAAGCCATTGCTAAAAAAGCTGTGATCACACCGGAGATAGAAGCCGCTGCCGCTGCTGCGGGCGCTTCCCAAAAACCTTGGTATCAATTCTGGTAAGATCATAGAGATCTTACGCAACAGGAAGACTTCATGTCTAAAATTATGACGGACGCCCAAAGCGGCGGACCTAATATTGCGCATGTGACACTTGAGAATGGATTGGAGATCGTCGTGATCCCCGATCATCGCACGCCTGTGGTCACGCATATGGTGTGGTATCGCAATGGCTCGGCAGATGATCCGGTTGGCAAATCAGGCATCGCGCATTTTCTCGAACATCTCATGTTCAAAGGCACGGAGAAACATCGCCAAGGGGAATTCTCTGATGTCGTGACCGCGCTTGGCGGTCAAGAAAATGCATTCACTTCTGTTGATTACACGGCTTACTATCAACGCGTTGCGCGTGAACATTTGAAAACCATGATGGAATTCGAATCCGATCGCATGACCGGTCTTGTATTGACCGATGAGATCGTCGATCCAGAACGCGATGTGGTGATTGAAGAACGCCGTATGCGAACGGACACTGATCCCGCCGCCGAATTGGGCGAAGCGCTTGCAGCCACTTTGTTCACGCATCATCCCTATGGCAAACCCATCATCGGTTATATGCACGAGATCGAGGGTTTGAAGCGTGAGGACGCGCTGACTTATTATCGTCGCTTCTACACGCCGGAAAATGCCATTCTTGTTGTTGCGGGTGATGTAACAAAAGATGAAGTCGTAACCCTCGCAAAAGAAACTTACGGAAAAATTCCCGCGCGTGGTGAAAAGCCTTCGCGGTTGCGTCCGCGTGAACCCGATCCGCGCTCTGCGCGCCGTGTGACGCTCGCGGATCCGAAAGTCGAGCAACCTTCATTGCAGCTTGCTTGGCTCGCACCAAGTTATACAACAGCGAGCAAAGGCGAAGCCGAGGCGCTTGAAGTGCTTGTGCAACTCATCGGCGCATCAGGCACCGGCCGTCTTCATCGTAAATTGGTGATGGAGGAAGCCGTCGCTGTTGCGGCTGGCGCGTGGTATCAATCAACCGCCGTTGATCGCTCACGTCTTCTTCTTTATGCGGTGCCGCGTCCGGGTATTACGCTTGATGCGTTGGAAGCCCGCGTGCTTGCCGTTGTCGAAGAAATGGCCAAACACCCCGTGGATGAGAGTGAATTGCGCCGCGCAAAGACAAGACTTGTTGCTGATGCCATCTATGCGCAAGACAGCCAATCATCGCTGGCGCGCATGTATGGATCAGCGCTCGCGACTGGCTCAACGGTTGAAGATGTCAAATCCTGGCCCGATTTAATTGAAGCCGTCGATGCAGCAAGCGTGCAAAAAGCCGCTGAGACATGGCTCAATCCTCATCGCATGGTGACTGGATATCTTTTGAAAGACGAGGCGGCGTAATGAATGATCTTTCGATCAAACCGAGTCTTTCATCGCGGATACAAGTTGTCCGCTCATCATCAGGCCTAGAAGCGTGGCTGATCGAAGATTACACGGTGCCTTTGATTGCGATGGAAATCGCGATGCATGGTGGCTCCTCGCAGGATCCCGAGGACCTTCCCGGAACAGCATCCTTTCTTGCAGGCCTTCTTGATGAAGGCGCGGGCCCTTATGACTCTGCCGCGTTCCATGATCGGCTTGACGATTATGCGATTGAACTGGGTTTCTCCGCTTCGCGTGATTTGATCACGGGACATCTGCGTACACTTTCAAAACATCGTAACGAAGCTTTTGACATGCTTCGTCTGGCGCTGAACGAAGCGCGGCTTGATGAAGAACCTGTTGAACGCGTACGCGCACAAATGCTCGCTTCCTTGCGTCATGAAGTCAATGATCCTGATACAAAGGCCAATCGCACCTGGTTTGAAAAAGCCTTTGAAGGCCACGCCTATGCGCGCGCTGTAAAAGGCACTTTTGAAAGCATTCCGAAGATCACACGTAAGGATTTACTTTCCTTCCGCGACCGAATTTTTTCACGTGAGACTCTCAAAATCGCTGTTGTAGGCGCCATTGATGCGACAACACTCGCCAAAGAGCTTGATCAGATTTTTGCCAATTTCCCGGCAAAATCGAAACTCTCAAATATTACCGTCGCGCAGCCTAAATTGATCGGCACACGCACAATTGTTGACCTTGATATTCCGCAAAGCTCAATCCGCTATGGCGCGCCCGGTTTGCAACAAAGCGATCCTGATTTTGTTACCGCAAGCGTAATCAATCATATTTTGGGTGGTGGTGTGTTCTCATCACGGCTGTTCCGCGAAGTGCGTGAAAAGCGCGGCCTCGCCTATTCGGTCTTCTCGCAATTGGCGCCACTCGATCATGGGCCTTTGCATATGGGCGGCACGTCAACCAAGAACGAACGCGTGGCTGAATCACTTGCGATCATTGAAGCAGAAATAAAGTCGCTTGCGATTGATGGGCCCATTGATGAAGAACTCGACATCGCCAAAAAATATCTGATCGGGTCTTGGCCCTTGCGTTTCGACACTTCAACGAAACTCGCGAATCAACTCGTGCATATGCAGGTCGAAAATCTCGGTCTCGATTATATGGAACGCCGCAACGGATTGGTGGCCGCAGTCAACCGCGAAAACGCAACGCGGGTTGCGAAAAGGCTTTATGGGACAGGTGAGATTTTCACAGTGATTGTTGGCCGTCCGGTTGGCGTTTAACGCCTTTATCGACGCCGATCTTTCCGCGCCCCGTCAAAGGCTTTATCGTCAGGCCTCAGGCGAAACCGTGCGATTCGGAGCGCCGTAGAGGTGTCCATGTCCGTTCGCAAACTTGATCCCGTTCTGATTGACCGCATCGCGGCGGGCGAAGTCGTTGAACGTCCGGCCTCGGCCGTCAAAGAACTTGTCGAGAATGCGATAGATGCCGAAGCGCGTCATATCGAAATCGTGATCACCTCCGGTGGGCGTGATCTTATTCGCGTTGTCGATGACGGTGTCGGGATGAGTGAAGATGATCTTTCACTCGCCGTTGAACGACACGCGACATCTAAACTTCCTGATGGTGATTTATTTGCGATTACCACATTAGGGTTTCGTGGTGAGGCGCTGCCATCGATTGGTGCGGTGGCGCGATTAACAATCGCCTCAAGAATGAAAAACGCGTCGATGGGCGTCACACTCACAGTCGATGCCGGCTTGAAAGGCGAGACCAAACCCATCGCAATGATGCAGGGCACGCGCGTTGATGTCGCGGATCTCTTTTTTGCTACGCCCGCACGTTTGAAATTTTTGAAAACAGATCGCGCCGAAGCACAAGCGGTCGCTGATATTGTTAAACGCATCGCGCTTGCACATCCTGAAATTCGATTCACCCTGATCAGCGACGGTAACACGCTCATCGATTGCGCAGCTGAAACGGGCCCTGATGCGTTCGCGCGCCGCACAAGCGTGATACTCGGTAAAGATTTTGCTGAAAATTCAGTTGCCGTTGAAGCGCATCGTGATGAGGTATCACTAACAGGCCTTGCGGGGCTCGGCAGCTATCATCGCCCGACCGCGAACAATATTCATTTCATCGTCAATGGTCGCCCCGTACGTGATCGTCTTTTAGTCGGCGCTTTGAAAGCCGCCTATCAGGATCTTCTGCCCGCTGGTCGTCATCCAGCTGCTTCGCTCATTATCACGCTGCCACCACATCTTGTTGATGTAAATGTTCATCCGGCAAAAAGTGAAGTGCGCTTTCGTGATCCGGGACTTGTGCGTGGCCTTCTCGTCTCAACACTTCGTGACGCTCTACAACATGCGGGGCGGACATCATCGACCTTGGCCCATCGTGCCTTCAGCGCGCTTTCACGCAATCACTCTTATTCATCAAGCGCACCACCAGCACATTGGAATTGGCAAGACTCGCCGTCTCGACCTGATGGTTTTGGAGAAGCCGCACAAGCCGGATTTGAAGCGCTTTCATTACCATCGGTTGATCGTCGCGCAGGTCTTTCGGCACTCTCAGAAGATCTTCTTGACAAACCGCTCGGCGCCGCCCGCGCGCAAATTCACGACACTTATATTGTCGCGCAGACGAGACAAGGTGTTGTGCTTGTCGATCAACATGCCGCGCATGAGCGTCTCGTTTATGAAAAATTAAAACGCGACCGCGAGAAAAAATCTCTCGCGCGGCAAATGTTGCTCATTCCTGTGATCATCGAGCTTGATGCATTGTCAGCCGATCGCCTGCTCTCAAACCAAAAGCTCCTTGAAGAGATGGGTGTGGCGATTGAACCCTTCGGGCCAGGAGCAATCTCTGTTACGGAAGTGCCCGCATCCCTTGTCGAAGGAGATATTGAAGGCGCGATGCGTGACCTCGTTGAGAGTTTTGAAGAATGGGGCACGGGCGCTACGCTTGAGGCGCGGCTTGATCATGTCCTTAAAACTTTTGCCTGCCATCATTCCGTGCGCGCGGGACGGCGTTTGCGCGCAGAAGAAATGGATGCGCTGTTACGTGAAATGGAAGCGACCCCGAATTCCGGCCAATGCAATCATGGTCGCCCGACTTTCATCGAATTGAAACTTGCCGATCTCGAACGGTTGTTCGGACGTTCCTAAAATATACGAAAGCGGAAACTGATTATGCCCATCACGATTCGTCCCGTTGAACAAAAAGATCGTTCGCAATGGAACGCGCTTTATCAGGGCTACGCCGAATTTTACAAAGTCACGCAGACAGAAGAAATGCGAAACAAAGTCTGGTCATGGCTTTTTGATGAGACTCATGAAACCGAGGGCTTGGTGGCTGTTGATGACAGCAGCAAATTGATTGGGCTCACGCATTTCCGTCCCTTCGCGCGGCCGCTCTCTGCAACCACGGGCGGCTTTCTTGATGATCTTTTTGTAACTCCTTCATTGCGCGGCTCTGGTGCCGCACGCCTTTTAATCGAGGCGGTGGCAAAGCTTGGCAAGGAAAGAGGCTGGAGTGTCATTCGCTGGATTACGGCGGAAGACAATTATCGCGCCCGCAGCCTCTATGACAAAGTCGCCGAGAAAACCAAATGGGCGACTTATGACATCAAATTATAAACAAGAGAGTCTTTATCCCGCACCCGCCTGCCCCATCAAAGTCGAGACATGCACGGCGACAGAGCGCGAAAGACCTTCAAGATCATAACCACCTTCCAGCAAGGAAACGACGCGACCATTCGCGTGTTTATCGGCGATATCCATGAGCCTTTGCGTGGCCCACGAAAAATCACGCTCTTCGAGATTGAGATTGGCGAGCGGATCGCGCCAATGCGCGTCAAAACCTGCTGAGATGATCACAAGCTCGGGCGCAAATTTTGTGAGCCGAGGTAAAATGACATGCGTGAACGCATCACGAAACATCTCGCCGCCATCACCGGCACTCAAAGGTGCATTCACGATATTATCATTTTCACCGCGCTCATCACGCGCACCGGTTCCTGGATAGAGTGGCATTTCATGCGTTGAACAATACATCACCGACGCATCATTCCAGAAAATATCTTGCGTGCCATTGCCGTGATGAACATCCCAATCAATGATCGCGACACGATCGATACCAAATTTCTTTTGCGCGTAACGCGCGGCAATTGCGGCATTGTTGAAGAAACAAAAACCCATCGCGGTTGCGTGTTCCGCATGATGACCAGGCGGACGAATGGCAGCAAACGCATTACGGGCTTCGCCCGATAAAACCGCATCTACCGCACGTGTGGAAGCCCCTACACCACGAAGTGAGGCTTCAAGCGATCCGGGCGACATCACCGTATCGGAGTCGATGGGGGCATAGCCCTCAATGGGAAGAGCTCTCTCGATGGCTTCGATATGATGTTCTGGGTGACAGGTGAGAAGCGATGATCGATCTGCAAGCGGCGCTTCTTCACGCCAGAGCGCCGCAAAACGCTCTTGTTCGAGTACATGCTCAACAGCACGAATACGATCAACGCGTTCAGGGTGTCCCTGCGGTGTTTCGTGCCGTTTGAATGACGGATGGGTGAGAAGCAGCGTGGGCATGAAGCATCAAGAGGGGAGACGCTCTGACGCGTCAAGCACTCTCACCGCTTTTTCAAAAGGGGATCAATCAACGAACTGGCGATAGAAATCCGCGTGGAATGGCTTTTCAGCCTTCCGGCTTGATTTGACGATCTCTGCCGCTGCTGCAAGTGCCGGAATACCGATGCGACCGAAGCTTTGCGTTGTATCACGCGGTGCTGTGACCCGATCAGCGATGGTAGCGGTCATTTGAGATGACGGCTTTGTCTCTTTTGGGGCTTGATCCATGGTTTTGTCCTTTACTAAATCACGCACTCTTTGGCGTTTTGATCAGATTATCCCTATTTCACCGTCAAATTGGGCCGATTTTGGGATCAAACGCGGCAATGATGAGAATTTTCGTTAAATTTGTCTGGCCATCTCTGCTTGAGACCGATTAAGACTCTGTGAATCCGGTTTAATCCGGAACCGTGTCTCACGCCTTGGATGCTTCATGCCGCTCAAAGCCATTCTCTTCGACAAAGACGGAACACTCATCGATTTTGACCGCACATGGGGTGCCGCTGGTTATCATGTGATGCAAAAACTCGCTCAAGGCGATGAAATGATCTTCAACCGTCTGATTGAGGTCACCCATTATGACTTTGAACGACGGACCTTTCGCCCCACCTCGCATATGATTGCAGGCGCTGCCGCCGATTATGGGAAGATTTGGGCCGAGGCTCTGGGTCGCACGGATATTGCCGGTGTGATCGCCGATATGAACCGGCTTTTTATGCAAGAAGCGGTGACCACGCTCGTTCCCATCGGCAATCCGCTCGCGCTCCTCGAAGATCTCGCGGCCAAAGGCTATGCGCTTGGCATTGCCACCAATGATGCGGAAGCCGCCGCCTTCCAGCAGGCAGACCTTCTCGGATTGACACCGCATCTTGATTTCATTGTCGGTCATGATTCAGGCCATGGGCGCAAACCGGACCCTGGCATGGTTGAGGCTTTTGCGCGCAAAACAGGCCATGATGCAGCGCATGTCGCGCTCGTCGGAGACTCCACCCATGACCTTCATGCAGCCCGTGCGGCCGGTGCGGTGGCGATTGCGGTCTTGAGCGGCCCTGCGACGCGTGAAGACCTCGCCGACCATGCCGATCATATTATTGATACGATCGACGACCTTCCCGCTCTTTTGACGCTGATCTGACGGTTTTCGACCAAGATCGCACTTCCCTTCGAGGCCCGGTTCACTATTCTACCCGCCACAAGGTAGCGCGGGGGGAAGCGCTGCGTGATGCTTGAAACCGAGGGGGGGGATGCATGCTGGGTCTCATGCAAGACTGGCCGTTGCTCATTCATCGCGTGATTGATTATGCAGCGACACAACATCCGCACCGCGCTGTGATCTCACGTTCGGTTGAAGGACCGCTGCGGCGAACCACCTATGATGATGTGCGTTTGCGCGCGCTCAAACTCGCACAACGTCTCGCGCGCGATGGTGTAAAACTTGGCGATCGCATCGGTACGCTTGCGTGGAATACGGATCGCCATCTTGAAAGCTGGTATGGCATTACGGGTATCGGCGCGATTTATCACACGCTCAATCCACGCCTCTTTGAAGAACAATTGATTTACATCGCCAATCATGGCGGTGACAAAATGATTTTTCTGGATCTGACTTTTGTTGCGCTCGCGGAAAAGCTTGCACCGCATCTTCCCGCAGTTGAACGCTATGTGATTTTTACGGACGCGGCGCATATGCCGAAGACAACGCTCAAAAATGCTGTCGCATACGAAGATTACATCAGTGAAGTCGATGGTGATTTTCAATGGCGTGAGTTCGACGAAAACACTGCCGCCGGCATGTGTTATACATCAGGCACAACGGGTCATCCGAAAGGCGTCGTCTATTCGCATCGTTCAAATGTCTTACATGCGATGTCGGTCATGATGCCGGATTCCCTCTGTCTCTCATCGCGAGACACGGTGATGCCGGTTGTTCCGCTCTTTCATGCGAATTCTTGGTCATTGGCATTTTCGGCACCGATGGCGGGTGCCACGCTTGTGATGCCGGGCGCAAAGCTTGACGGTGAATCTGTTTTCAACATTATCGAAACAGAAAATGTGAGCGTCACGGCGGCAGTGCCGACTGTCTGGCTTGGCCTTTTACAATATCTTGAATCAACAGGGCAAAGGCTCACGAAACTCAAACGCGTGGCGATTGGGGGATCGGCCTGTCCGCGCGCGGTCACCGAAGCTTTTGAACAAAAATACGGCGTTGAAGTCATTCATGCCTGGGGCATGACAGAAATGAGCCCCATCGGTTCTTTCTGCACTTTGAAACCGGAAGTGGCTGACCTCAAAGGAACGGCCCTTTATGATTTGAAACAGAAGCAAGGTTTTGCGCAATTCACCGTCGATATGAAAATTACCGATGATGACGGAAAAATTCTGCCGTGGGACGGAAAAACTTTTGGTCGTCTCAAAGTGCGCGGGCCTGCGGTCTCAAAAGCCTATTATGGACTTGATGAAGCGATCCTCGATAACGAAGGCTATTTCGACACAGGCGATGTCGCGACGATTGATGAGCATGGCTATATGAACATCACCGACCGCGCGAAAGACGTCATCAAATCCGGCGGCGAATGGATTTCATCGATTGATCTTGAGAATGTCGCCGTCGGGCATCCCGATGTCGCGGAAGCGGCCGTCATCGGCATCGCGCATGAGAAATGGGGCGAGCGGCCTTTATTGATTATTGTGCAAAAGATAGACCGCAACCCCACAAAAGAAGAGATTATGAAATTCATTGAAGGCAAAATCGCCAAATGGTGGATGCCGGATGACATCGTGTTTGTCGATGATATTCCGCACACGGCGACAGGAAAAATCTCCAAGAAAAATCTACGCGACAAGTTCAAAGATTTCCGATTTTCGTAATGATCCTTCGACTCGTCGCTTTGCGACGGCTCAGGATGAGGTAATAAAATAATACCTCATGGTGAGCCGCGATGCGAAGCATCGCGTGTCGAACCACGACCCAGGATGAGGTAATAAAATAATACCTCATGGTGAGCCACTTTATAAAACCCTCATGGTGAGGAGCATTGCGGAACGCAATGCGTCTCGAACCACGAACCACTTAACAAATGCGCGTGTCGAACCACAATTAAGATTAATCTATTTTTTATAGCGCCGCGATAGAGCAGGAAGCGATTCAAAATCTCCACGTATCAAGGCTTCTTTCTTCTCTCGTCGCCAACCTTTAATTTGCCTCTCAGCAGCGATTGCATCCGTAATCAATTCATAATGCGCTGAATAAACCAATCGCACGGGGCGACGTGAAACCGTATAAGAGCGTGGATCAAGACCGGATTGGTGTTCGCTTAATCGAGCATCAATACGCAACCGAGTTGTGCCAACATAATAGCTGCCATCGGCGCATCGCAAAATATAAAGTGTGCAGCCCCCATTCATCGTTGCGCCTTTTATTCAATTGTCCTTCGACTCGTCGCTTCGCGACGGCTCAGGATGAGGGGTTAATGATTATCCTCACGGTGAGCCGCGCGATTCTCTGTTGATTTCCCATACGGAATATACTTTGTAGCCCTAGGAGTATAGTTGATTCTACTTTTTCGATTGATTTCAATCTGTCCACAACCGGAAAGCGTAAATGTTTGATCGTGAAATTGAGATCACAGAAAAAAAGGGCTCGCCTTTTCAGAGACTTATCGTCGTAACTCTGGCAGGAGTGGTGGCTTTAGCGCCTTCAATCACTACTTTACGTGCCGACGACCTTTCCGGTGTCAACTCAAATATTACCGAAACGATCAGAATTGCCCAAACGGAAGGTACAACTCCTCAGACAGGGCAATCCCAACCGGGTTCTATCAAAAATTCTGTTGGAAAACCTGCCGGACAAAAAGGATCGGCCGATCAAAAATCCGCCGGAAAGTCAAAAAGCAAAGTTAAGCCCTTGCCGGATAATCTGAAAGAAGTTGTCGATTTCGCCGTAAAAAATCATCCGCAGGTGGCGGTCGCAAAAGGGCGTTTGGGCGAAGCGAAAGCGGGAATTATTGTAACTGAAGCCAATCTAGGGTTCCAACTCGATAGCACGCTTGCGCACGGTTACGGATATCAGAGCACCAATACGATTCCTTTTGGTAATGAGCTTTTTAGGGAACCCACGCTTGGAAATGGCAGACGATATATCGTTTCTTTGTCGGGGAAGAAGCTACTTTACGATTTCGGCACGACAGATCGAAATATATCCCGGGCGATGAAACTGGCATCCGCCGAAGAATTTAATCTTGCCGCCCGGATCAATGATATTGGGCAAGCCATGGCACAGGCCTATCTCAATGTTGTTGAGACCCGTGATCTCGTGCGTTTGAACGCCGATAACATCGCTGCCTTAGAAGAAATTCAGCAATTGGTTCAACTCAATCAGACCAATGGCAATGGTACGGTCGCTGATGTCAAACGCGTTGAAGCCCGATTGGTTGATGCGCGCGCGGTGGCGGCCGATAACGAAGCAGAGTTACAAAATGCACTTGATCGTTTCCAGCGTTTGGTAAAAGCGGAACCCGGTGAATTAAAGCCGGCTCCGGATCTCTCTGATTACACCCCCGCAAAAGTGGAAACGGCCATTAATCTCTTGCCCCAAACAAGTCCCCGATTACGGTCTGATGAGTTATCAAAACGCGCGTCTGAACTTGAAATTGAAGCAAAAAAGACAAGTCTTCTTCCGCAATTCGTATTCCAAACAGATACAACGTTAAAATCATATACGGGTACCTATTGGAACAATTTCGATGCCCAAGCCATTGTGTCTATGACCTATAAATTTATGGATGGTGGATTAGCCCAAGGCCAGTTGGGACAATTGCTCGCTCGCCAAGAGCAAGAAGAAAATCGCTATAACTTTGATCGCGATGAAGCTGAAGCCGATTTGAGAAAATTCTATACGACCATCGCCTCAGCTCGTTCGAAAACGGCAAGTCTCAGCGAAGGCGTTGAAGCCAGCAAAAAGGCCCGCGATCTTTACAAAGAGCAATTCCAAGGCGGAAAGCGAACTTTGTTTGAATTGCTTGATATTCAAATGGCAGCCTTTAATGCCGAGCGCGCATCTATTATGAATATGTTTGAAGAACGCAAAGCAGTTTATGGAGTTTTGAGTACTTTAGGCGTATTCATCGAAGCAGTGAATGGCTCACGTAATACGATGATCGCTGAAGAGGCAAAACTCAATAAGGCTTCTGATAAAGCAAAAACACCTTAAAAGAGTCTCGACTTCTGTTGATATGACGGATATTGCGGCTCAGTCTAGGCGCGCCGAATGAGCGCTTAAAGAATTTATCCCTTGTGTGGCTGCAGCAAACCGTCCGTCACCATCAAAATCGGTGTGGCCTTTTAAAGCCAAAAGTTCGATTAATCGCGCGCGTCCCCGATTAACCCGACTTTTCATTGTTCCGACCGCACATTTGCATATCTCAGCCGCCGCTTCATAAGATAAACCCGACGCTCCAACCAAGATCAAAGCTTCGCGTTGATCGGGCGGGAGTTTTTGCAAAGCCGCTTTGAAATCGAGAAAGTCCATGTGACCCGGTTGATCTGGCAAGGTCGATAGCCGACCTGCCATCTCACCATCGGGATCATCAACTTCGCGACGACGCTTGCGATAGTCAGAATAAAAAATATTTCTAAGAATAGTGAAAAGCCATGCAGCCATATTTGTTCCTTCGGTAAAGGAACCGATATTGCCCCAAGCTTTCATGAGCGTTTCCTGTACGAGATCATCAGCGCGATCCGCATTGCCACAAAGCGAGATGGCAAAGGCCCTGAGATTGGGCATCGCAGCCACAAGAGCGATACGAATATCTTTCGACGCCCTGATCTCTAAAGGATCATTCATGAAGTGATCTCCGCTTCTTCATCGGGCGCTGGGGTTTCAGACTCATCCAACTTCGCAATCAAAGCCAACAAGCGATCTGGGATTGGCTCTGCGAGCACTTCATTATAAAGCGCCCTCAATTCCTGTCCGATCTGCTGATCTATCGAGCCTAAAGCCGCCCGATCAGTCAGTTCTCGAAGGCCAGTAAGGGGGCTTCGACGGGGGAATGTCGTCATCAATCTATCTCCATCGGCACGTTTTGATGATCGTGATTTATACGCTTATGAAAAATACTAATCCGATAACTCCGGATCAGGACGGCGGTTCCCTTAGCTAAAATATTTTTCGCTAATTTTATAAACTGCACCAAAAAGCGCAGAAATGGGGGAACTTTATCCGTTCAGTCGCGTTTACCGATTTAGACGCATTTTTTGAATAAGTAGGTACTAAATTAGATTCTCGGACATTAAAATGACCTTGGCACGCGCCCTGATCGCCGAGATCCCGGTTTTGAGACGGTTTAGCAGAGCCCTATTCGGTGATGTTGCGCGAGCGGACGCCTGCCTGGAAACCATCCTAACAAACATACTGTCTGGAACAGATTCACGGTTTTCATCTGTTCCAAATGGTCATGTGGTCGATCTGCGGTTGAAATTGCTCGGGAGTCTGGTCGATGCCCTTCCCGCCCGCTTGGATGATTTCGATCCGTCCTGTCGCTGCGCCATGGAAAAATCCGCACAGACGATCCTGAGAAGAATTCCTAAGCGTCCACTGCTTGCCTTCTTGTTGCGGACGCTCGAGGGCCTTGACGACGAAGACATCGCTTACGTGATGGGGATATCACCCCTGCAGGCCCGCTTACTTGTCGAACTCGGCAACGCATCAATCGCTGGAGAAATTTCTACGAAAGTGCTCATTATTGATAGCGATCCAGCGGCAGGCGATTTGATCGGCGCTCTTATTCAAGAGCTAGGACACAGTCTTTGCGGGATTGCGAAAACTGCGGATGAGGCCCGTGATTTTATCGAAAGAGAACAACCGGGGCTGATTATCAGCGAACTCGTTTTGTCTGATCAATCCGTGGACATCACATTGTTCGGTAGTATTCCTAAGTTCAAGGACGTTCCGCTCATCATCATCACAAGATTTCCTGAAATGTGGAATGAGTCGCAAGGTATCTATCCTGCGGGAATAATTACCAAACCATTTTTAAAGAATGTGGTTCGCGCGACCATCAGCAAAGCACTTTTTTTCAACAGAAGGTCAAAAGTTCCCTATTGGGATTATCAAAAAGAAATCCAAATTAGTCACTGAGAAAATCAATTTCCCGCTTCCTTTCAAACCTAGGTCTGAACCCTCACTCGTTAAGACGGAACCTCTGCGAACGGTCCGCGTTTGCCTTGAAGGCATTCTTGCATGAGGAGAGTCAGTGATGAAACTTACCACTCTGAACGATCTCTATCAGCGCACCATCAATGATGTGTACTATGCGGAGAACGAGATTTTGCAAGCCAGTGACGGCTTCGAGAAAAAGGTAACGCAAAAAGACCTCAAATCGGCGATGAAAAAACATAAAGATGAGATTGGGGCCCGTGTTAAACGATTAGAAGCCGTAATGCATGACCTAAAGATGAAAGCCAATGCCCATCATGCTGCGGGCATTGATGGCCTTCTCAAGGAAGCCAAATCTCTCGCTGAAGACATCAGCGATGATGATACACGTGATGCCGCTTTGCTCGCAGCACTTCAGGAGATCGAACATTATGGCATTAATCGTTACGGGACTCTGATCGCATGGGCTGAAACGCTCGGTCAGAAAGATGCCGCTCGGTCTTTGCATGAAAGTCTCGCGACGGCGAAAGATTTCGACCACACGCTTTCAAAAATTGCGACGTCGAAGTTAAACCGACAAGCCGCCATTTAGGATCATTTTCAAAAACGCTCCCCTGTGTTTGCAGGAGGATGATCGACATGGCAAAGGATGGTGCACGGCCGATCGTGCGCCCTCGCGGTTTTGCCGCGATGGATGCGGAACGTCAACGCGCGATCGCGCGTAAAGGGGGCGAGAGTGTGCCCAAGGAAAAGCGAAGCTTTGCCCGCAATCCCGCACTCGCTGTCGAAGCGGGCCGTAAGGGCGGTCAAAGCGTCGCGCCTGAGCAGCGAAGCTTTTCAAAAAATCCGGCATTGGCGGCTGAAGCTGGTCGAAAAGGCGGCGAAGTGACACAAAAAGCCGCACGAAAAAGCCGCCATGATGAGACAGCTGATGATGATGATGAAGCCACCAACCCTAAGACTTGAATCTTCACGTCGGGGGCGAAGTCTCAAGAACGACTTTGAAGCTTTTCCTCAAATGCTAAGGCATGTTTGACGATCATATCAAGATCATCATAACGCGGCTTGAACCCGAGCACGGATTTGATCTTACTCCCTGTGGCGATGACTTCTGGCGGATCACCTGCACGACGTGGGGCATAGTGAACTGCAAAATCCACTCCCGAAACACGCTTTACCGCATCGATCACTTCATTCACCGTTGATCCATGGCCATAAGCGCAATTGAGCATGATGCCGGGATTTCCGTTGCGAAGATAATCAAGTGCAAGACTATGTGCGGCCGCAAGATCCGTCACATGAATGTAATCGCGAATACATGTGCCATCGCGTGTCTTATAATCACTTCCAAACACGCTCATGGAAGGGCGTTTGCCGGTGACGACTTCGCATGCCGTTTTAATAAGATGCGTCGCACGCGGCGTTGCCTGTCCCGATCGGGCCTCGGGATCGGCACCCGCAACATTAAAATAGCGCAATATCATGGATTGAAGACCATGCGCATGACGCGCATCTTCAAGCATCCACTCAACCATCAGTTTAGAACGACCATAGGGGGAAACGGGATTCGGTCGGGTGTCTTCGCTCACCGGCATTTCGTCCGGCTCGCCATAAACAGCTGCGGTCGATGAAAAAATAAATTGTTTCACACCGTTTTTGACGGCGCTCTCAATCAAGCTTCGCGCTTTAACCGTGTTTGACTCATAATAGCCAAGCGGATCGGTTACCGAGTCAGGCACAACGATTTTGGCGGCGAAATGGGCAATCGTATCAATATTGTAATCTTCGATAATTTTACGAACAAGCGCCTGATCCGCAATATCACCACGGATGAGAGTAACCGACGCAGGCAAGAGCCACTCAAATCCGGTTGAAAGATCATCAAGAACAACGGGTATTTCACCGCGCTGAACGAGATCATGCACCATGTGGCTACCGATATAACCTGCACCGCCTGTAATCAGAACTGCCATAAAGAGCCTCTCCCCCGGAATTGGTTCGTGAACAAGCGACGGAACATCTTCTCACACTTAACGTTTCTCCTATCGATTTGGTGCCATAGGAGCAAGCAAATGGTTATGGATCGGGATTTTTCCGAACGGCAGGCGGAATGCGCGACCATGCTTGTCGCCATTGCTCAACTTCTCCTCAACTCCCCACCCAATGAATTTGCATGTTGGTTGCGCATGATCGCTGATGAAATTGACGCAAAGGGTGTGCACGAAGGGCTCGGCCTCACGCTCGCTGATAATGATGATATGTGATGTTTAACGGCCCGCACCAAGAAACGGTGCGCGCGTCTATACGCCTTTCATTGCGTCGCAGCGCAAAAATAGTGTATGCGACACATTATGGGTGAACAACCAGACTTCGATCGTAATATGCCAGCAGCCGGGCGGATTGAGCGCTTAAGCCCGATCGTGCAGCGCGTGATCGCGCCTAATCCAGGCCCCTTCACCTTCACAGGAACCTGCACATATATTGTTGGTGATCGTGATATGATCGTGATCGATCCAGGGCCTGACGACCTGGCCCATCGTGATTTAATCATGAAGGCTATCGGGACGTCGCGTCTCAATGCCATCCTCGTCACTCACACCCATCGCGATCATTCACCACTTGCAAATACTTTAAAGACATTCACGAGCGTGCCGCTCATGGGATGCGGCCCGCATCAGCTGGCGCGCGCTTTGAATGACGGTGAGATCAATCCGCTCGATGCGTCATCAGACTATGATTATCAGCCTGATCGCATTTTGAATGATAATGATCACATCCATTTTGGAGACATAGAAATTCAAGTCGTGGCAACACCCGGCCACACGATCAATCATCTCGCTTTCGCTTTGATAAATGAAAAAGCTCTCTTTTCGGGCGATCATGTGATGGGATGGTCCACAAGCATTGTGGCACCACCCGACGGCGCTATGCAGCCCTATCTTCGCTCGCTTGAAAAATTGATCGCGCGGGACGATCAAGTTTACTACCCAGGTCATGGGGAAGCGGTGAGAAACCCCTCGCGCTTTGTACCTCAACTCTTGGCACATCGACGTTTGCGCGAGACAAGCATCCTCGACTCTGTGCGCGAAGGCGTTGAGACGATTCCGGAGCTTGTCAAAAAGCTTTATCGGGGTCTTGATCCGCGTCTATATGGTGCCGCAGGGCTTTCTGTTTTTGCGCATCTCGAAGATCTTGTCTCACGCGGGCTTGTGCAAGCGACGCCCACTTTATCGCTCACCGCAAAATTTTTGCCGCGTTAATTCACGCTTTTGCGAGCGCAATCACTTTTCTAAACACGGTCGGCAGCGCTTCACCTTCTGGTCCATTAGATGATGACCAACGATGGCTTGACTTAATCTTCATCATCTTTGGCGCGTCCGCATGATAGACACTCAAGGTCAAATGAAAATGGGTGAAGACATGTGTGACTACGCCTTCAAGCTTTTGCCAGCGTCCTTTCACGGGAGCTGAATTAAGGATCACGTCTTCTTCTAACTCCAACTCTTGCCATGGGCTTGTCGGAACGCCCGTCATACCCCCAAGCAGACCCTGATCCGGTCGATCCTCAAGCAGCACGGCACCATCCATTCTCTTGAGTATAAACGCAGCGCCATAGCGATGTGGCTTGGCTTTCTTCACTTGCCTCACGGGATAAAGTGTGGGCTCACCTGCCTTAAATGCCGCACAGTTTTTCATGATAGGACAAAGCGAACAACGCGGCGCTTTCGGAATACAGATCGTTGCACCAAGATCCATCATCGCTTGCGCAAAATCGCCCGGCCGATCTTCAGGGATGAGCGCTTCCACTTTTTTTCTGATGACGTCTTTTAGCTCGGTTACGGGTCGATCAAGCGCATAAAGTCTTGTGATCACCCGCTCAACATTGCCATCAATCGCCGCTTCTTTTTGATTAAAGGCAATAGAAGCGATGGCACCGGCTGTATAAGCGCCAATGCCGGGTAGTTTTTTCAAAGCCTCGATTGATTTCGGAAATTGACTTTGATGCTCGCTCACTATTTTTTGCGCGCATGCATGAAGATTGCGCGCGCGGGAGTAATAACCAAGCCCAGCCCATAGGCGTAAAACTTCATCTCGTTCCGCGCGCGCAAGATCATCAATCGTTGGGAAACGCGCAACAAAAGTTTCAAAATATGGAATAACGGTCTTCACAACCGTTTGCTGCAACATGATTTCAGAGAGCCAAACCCGATAGGGATCCGCGCGCTTGCCGCCAGTCATGCGCCACGGCAGAGCGCGCGCATAGGCGTCATACCACTCAAGCAGGCGCTCGGTCGGTTTGGCACCTGTCTTGTGATTGCGTCCCGTGTCGCTGCGTTTCATAATGGAACCAGAATGTGCATCTCGCCTTTATTTACCCATCTTTTCACACAAGTCTTGAGTTCATGAAACGCCCCCGCGCTTTGGCCGAGTTAATTGACGAGACGCTTCAGCCCGTTTTGGCGGCGCAGGGCTTTGCCTCAACCGATATTGTGGCCTCATGGCCGGAGCTTGTGGGCGAAAGACTGGCTGAGAAAAGCGAGCCGGTGAAGATCAATTGGCCGCGGAAAACGGCCTCAAAAAGTGAGGCAGAACCTGCCACCCTCATCATTCGCGTTGAGGGCGCCTTCGCACTCGATCTTCAGCATCTAAGCCCCATCCTGATCGAGCGGGTGAACGCCCGCTATGGCTGGAAAGCCATCGGAAAAATCCTGTTGAAACAAGGGCCCGTCCGCAAAACCACGCCTCACCGCCCCCTACCCCCGCCATCGGCCGAGTTTATCGAAAAGGCACGAGATACTGTAGGGGCCCTGACCAATCCGGCGCTTGAAGAGGCGCTTGTGCGCCTCGGAGCGGGAATTCTTGCGCGAAAAGACCCCGCCCCCTAAACCGCCTTGCCTTTTTACGGACGCCCCTATTGATAGACCTGAAATCTCGCATTTAAAGAAAGACCAAATCCCATGACCACCCGCCGTTCCGTCCTCCTTTCCCTCGCAGCGTTGAGCGCCTTGGCCCCCGTGATTGGGGCTGATCCCGCCGCGGCCCAAGCCGCCAAAGCTGAGGAATTGGCGGTGCCCGGTCCTTTGGGGGATGTCTGGCTCGGAAAAGACGACGCCAAGGTCACGATCATCGAATACGCCTCGATGACCTGCCCGCATTGCGCCAATTTCCACGAAAAAATCTTCCCGGTTTTGAAGGAAAAATACATTGATACGGGCAAAGTCCGTTTCACTTTGCGGGAATTCCCCTTCGATCCGCTCGCGACCGCCGCCTTCATGCTTGCCCGCTGCAATGGGAATGACAAATATTACGCCATGGTCGATCTGCTCTTCGCCCAGCAGAAAGCCTGGTCGACAGCCCAAAAACCGGCCGAGGCTCTGCTTGCGACCGTCCGGCAGGCCGGTTTCACACAGGAATCTTTCGAAGCCTGCTTGAAAAACCAGTCCATCTATGACGCCGTCAATTCCGTTCGAGAACGGGGCGATAAAACATTCGGCGTCGACTCGACGCCTACATTTTTTATCAACGGACAGAAGAGTAGCGGGTCGTTAAGCGTTGAGGAACTTGATAAAATCCTCTCCCCTCTGGTTGGGGGCTAAGGGCGCACGCACTCCCAACGGAGCGCGGCGATGAAACTTACTGCCTTAAAGATCACAGGGTTCAAATCCTTCGTCGATCCCACAGAATTCCTGATCGAACCCGGTTTGACCGGGGTTGTCGGGCCGAATGGTTGCGGCAAATCCAATCTTGTTGAGGCACTCCGCTGGGTGATGGGCGAAAGCTCGCACAAGAGCCTGCGCGCCTCCGGTATGGATGACGTCATTTTCAACGGCACGACCGGCCGCCCTGCCCGCAATATGGCTGAGGTGACGCTCGCCATCGACAATCAAGATCGTAAAGCGCCCGCAGCCTATAACGACACCGAGACGCTCGAGGTCACCCGCCGCATCGAACGCGAAGAAGGGTCGACCTATCGTTTGAATGGTCGCGAAATCCGGGCCCGTGATGTGCAGCTTCTTTTTGCCGATGCCGCAACCGGCGCGCGTTCACCGGCGATGGTGCGGCAAGGCCAGATCGGTGAAATCATCAATGCAAAGCCCAGCGCTCGCCGCCGCATTCTTGAAGATGCCGCTGGCATCGCCGGATTGCATGGCCGTCGCCATGAAGCCGAATTGCGGTTGAAAGCAGCAGAAGACAATCTGCAACGTCTTGATGACGTGATGGGCCAGATTGAATCGCAGATTGACGGATTAAAACGTCAGTCGCGTCAGGCCGAGCGTTACAAAACCTTGTCTGCCGATATTCGGCGCACAGAAGCGATTTTGGCATTGCGCGGTTTGCGCGATGCGCGTCTGCACGTGACAGACTCCGAAAGCAAGGTTGAAGAAGCGCGTGATGCATTAACACGCACCGGCTTGCGTCAGGCAGAGACTGCAAAAGATCAAGCCGTCGCAGCTGCCGCGATGCCTCGCTTGCGTGAAGCGGAAGCGGAAGCGGCTGCGGCGCTTCAACGTCTTGTTATCGCGCGTGAAACATTAGATGCCGATGAAGCGCGTGCGAAAGCGCGTGCCGATGAATTAACCCGCCGCGCGGAACAAATGCGTCGCGATCTCGAGCGTGAAAGGCAACTCGCCGCTGATGCGGTCAAAGCCATTGCAACGCTTGATGCTGAGAGTGCTTCGCTGGCAGCTGAGCGCGAAGCGACCGCTGAAAAGCAATCCACCGCCGAGCGCATGAAGCGCGAACGCGAAGAGCATCTTGCACGCGTTGAAGAAGAATTTTCTTCGCTGCAACGTCTTGTCGCCGAATTGCAAGCGCGTCGTGAGTCAATTTCCTCGCGTTTGCGGACCGAGCGTGAACGCGTTCAGCGGTTCACCGAGCAGCATGAACGTAATGCGGCCGATCTCGCAGCGCTTGAACAAGAAGCGCATAGCGATCTTGAAGGCATCGCGCTCGCAAGTGAATTAAACGACATCACAGAAGCGCTTGCCGAAGCTGAAATCGAAGCTGAAGAACGCCGCGCCGCACATACCGAAGCGCGCGATGCGGAAGCCGCCTTGCGCACGCCGCTCTCGGAAGCTGATCGCCTTGTGCAGCGTTTAGAAACAGAAATTCGCACACTTTCAAAACTTCTTGCCAATGATGGTGAAGGTCGTTGGCCTGCACTCGTTGATCAGATCACAGTTCGTAAGGGTTATGAATCCGCTTTAGGGGCGGCTTTCGGTGATGATCTTGATGCGGCGCTTGATCTCGCAGCGCCTGTGCATTGGCTCAATCCGGGCTCGTCCGAATTTGATCCTGCATTGCCGGAAGGCGTGACATCGCTCGCCTCGCTTGTTGAGGCGCCTTCAGAATTGCAACGCCGCTTGAAGCAGATTGGTCTTGTCGATGCTGAGCAAGGAGAACGCCTCCGCGCGTCGTTGAAGACCGGACAAAGTCTCGTCTCAACCGATGGTGCGGTATGGCGTTGGGACGGCTATGTCGCTTCAGCCGGCGCGCCAACACCGGCCGCACGCCGCTTGGCAGAACGCAATCGCTTGGGCGATCTTGAAGCGGAAGCTGATGAAGCGCGTCGCAATCTCGCTCGTATCAAAGCGGATATGGATGAAGCTTCATCGCAAGTCCGTGTTGCGGCAGAAGCCGAAAATGCAAGCGTTGTTGCACTTCGCGAAACGCGTAAAAATTTGGATTCGCTGCGTGAACGTCTCGCGATTGTTGAAAAGCGGGACCGTGATCGTATGGCGCGTCGCTCAGCACTTGTTGAAGCGTCCGAGCGACTTTCAACATCACTCGTCGAAGCGCAAGCCGCATTAAATGATGCCGAACAACAAGAGCGCGATCTTCCTGATATGGCAGAAAAAGAAGGCGCCTTGATGCATACACGCGCAAGCGTTCAATCGCTTCGCGTGGCGCTTGCTGATGCCACCGCCGCTTATCAAAGCATCCAGCGTGAATCGGAAGCGCGTGAGCGTCGGCTCTCGGCGATTGCGTCCGAAAAACAGGGATGGATGGATCGCTCACAGCACACAATCGCGCACACACAGGAAATCGAAGCGCGTTTGGCGGAAGTAGTTGCTGAATCAGACGAGCTTGCTGGCGCTCCGGCCATCTTCAACGAACGTCGTTTGGCGCTTGCCGGCGAAGTTCAAAATGCTGAAGAGACTCGTAAAGCGCGTGCAGATGAACTTGCGATCGCTGAATCCGCATTGGCAGAAGCCGATCGTCAGGCGCGCGAAGCACTCGCCGTCTTCACCGCTGCACGTGAAGAACAAGTGCGCAGTGAAATGCGCCTTGAAGCGGCACAACAATCGCTCGCCGCACAAATGGCTTCGATTGAAGAACGATTTGAGGAACCCGAAGCCGCTTTGATCGAGCGCATCGGTGAAGACGCAATTGAAAATGTCGATGATCCGTCTGAACTTGCGGCAAAGCTTGACCAATGGAAGAGCGAGCGTGATCGCTTGGGAGCGGTCAATCTTCGTGCCGATGACGAATTGCGTGAGATCGATGAACGTCGCACGGCGATGGAAACCGAAAAAGAAGATCTCGTCGAAGCGATCCGTCGTTTGCGCTCTGCGATTGGCACTCTGAACAAAGAAGGCCGCGAACGTTTGCTCGCCGCTTTCGATATTGTCCAAGGCCATTTCGAAAAGCTCTTCACCTCGCTCTTTGGTGGTGGTACGGCGAAGCTGCAATTGATCGAATCCGATGATCCGCTCGAAGCGGGTCTCGAAATCCTCGCTCATCCACCCGGCAAAAAGCCCTCAACCCTCTCATTGCTCTCGGGTGGTGAACAGGCCTTGACCGCCATCGCCTTGATCTTCGCGGTGTTCTTGACAAACCCGTCGCCGATCTGCGTGCTCGACGAAGTCGATGCGCCACTCGATGACGCCAATGTCGAACGCTATTGCGACCTGCTCAACGATATGGCGCGTTCCACGGAGACCCGTTTTGTCGTGATCACCCATAATCCGATCACAATGGCGCGGATGGATCGCCTTTTCGGGGTAACCATGGCCGAGCGCGGCGTGAGCCAACTTGTCTCAGTCGATCTCGGCACAGCGGAATCATATCTCAAAGCCTCGTGACGCGGTGCAACAGAAAGCCGCGTGAGACCAAAGGTGAAGTCGCCTTAAATCGTTGAAAATATTAAGTTTTTCAATGGGTTAAGGAAAGGGGCCGTTACCTTGACAGGCTAGGGGTAAAAAACTATGGTGCGCGCGCTCGAAAGGGCGGGCCAGACCTCGGCTCAGTCGTTCTTCACCGGCGGGTTTTTCTCCAAGAAAATCAAGCCGATAGACGCGAGACAATTTGTTCGCGGAACAGGATCTGATGAAAGAGGTGGATCACGAAGACGGTGGAGACCGCGCTCTTCAAGAGCGGCTCGCAAAACTTGCGGGCGCGATTGAGAAGAAGCAGGCGGAATCCTCCGAAAGTGATCGCAGACAGGCGGAAGCCGCGGCTGTGGGTGGCGAAACCGGCAAGGCGATGGCCCTTGGGTTTCGAATGCTTGCAGAGCTCATTGCGGGTGTCGCTGTCGGCGCGATCATCGGATGGCAAATCGACCGCTGGTCGGGATTGTCGCCGATCTTTTTGATCATTTTCATGATGCTCGGCGTTGCCGCCGGCTTCTGGAATATGGTGAAACTCGGGAGTGGCAAAAGCCGCGCCCGGCCGATGGATACGGACCCGAAGGGCCGTAACGACTGAGGAGCGAGAGCGTGGCGGCTGAAGGCGGAATTGATCCCATCCATCAATTTGTGATTGCGCCAATGTTCCATATCGGTCCATTGCCCGTTACAAATTCCGCTGTGTTCATGATTGCCGTTCTCGCGGTTGCGAGCTTCATCATGATCTTTGGCACCTCACCGCGCGCGCTTGTGCCGGGTCGCCTTCAATCCCTTGGTGAAGTGGCTTATGAGTTTGTTGCGTCAACCGTTCGCGGCTCGGCCGGACAAGACGGTATGCGCTTCTTCCCGATGGTGTTTTCGTTGTTCATGTTCGTGTTGTTGTCGAACCTGATTGGCATCATCCCCTACACATTCACGGTCACGAGCCACATCATCGTAACTTTCGCGCTTGCCGCGCTCGTCATTCTCACCGTGATCATCTACGGCTTCTATCGCAATGGCATGCATTTCCTTCATCTCTTTGTGCCGTCAGGTGTCTCGCCTGTCTTGTTGCCATTGTTGGTTCTGATCGAAGTGATCTCATTTATTTCGCGTCCGATCAGTCTTTCGGTTCGTCTCTTCGCCAATATGCTCGCTGGCCACATCACATTGAAAGTGTTTGGTGGCTTCGTAACCATGTTGCTCGCTTCAGGCACATGGGCCGTTATTTTGGCACCTCTTCCGTTCGCGATGACGGTGGCTTTAACCGCGCTTGAACTTCTTGTCGCGTTTTTGCAGGCCTATGTCTTCGCCATTCTCACTTGCGTCTATCTCAACGACGCGATCCATCCCGGACACTAACAGAAGGTCCGGTTCCCCTTTTCAACCGATCCACTCATCAAACAGGAGCACAACATGGATCCCGTCTCTGCAAAATATATCGGTGCTGGTCTCGCCGCCATCGGCATGGGCATCGCCGCCATCGGCGTCGGTGTGATTTTCGGCAACTTCCTCTCGGGCGCTCTGCGTAATCCGTCAGCTTCCGACAGCCAGTTCGGCCGCGCTTTCATCGGTGCCGCTCTCGCCGAAGGTCTTGGCATTTTCGCGTTCCTCGTCGCGATTCTCTTGCTGTTCGTTATCTAATAAACGGAGAGACGATGATCGAACGCTGTCGTTCGATCATGTTTCAAGGACTACCCCGCCGGTATCGGCGGGGCTTCATTCATCAGGAGGCGCGAGCCTCCGTCTCCCGCGCGAGAAAGTGCGATGGCAACGACTCCAGAGACCACGACCGAGGTGGGTCATAATGGCGGACACAGCCCTGTGTTCCCGCCCTTCGATCCGTCGACATTCGGACCGCAGCTCTTGTGGCTCGCGATCATTTTCGGGCTTCTTTATCTCCTCATGTCGCGGATTGCTTTGCCGCGTGTTGAAGGGATTTTGGATGCACGGCGCGCAGCACACGAAGGCGATCTCAACGAAGCCGCACGTTTGCGTGCAGAGACCGAGTCAGCGATTGCTTCTTTCGAGAAAGCGCTCGCGGATGCGCATGCTCACGCTGAAGACATCGGCAAGCAGACGCGCGATCGTTTGAATGCCGAAATCATCAAGAAACGCGCCGCGTTCGACGCCGAACTTACCGCAAATCTTGATGCGGAAGAGCACACAATTGCCGAAAACCAGGCGAAAGCGATGGCGAATGTGGGTGAGATCGCTTCAGAAGCGACACTCGCGATTGTGCGCCAATTATCGGGCATCACACCGGGTGCTGGCGAAGCGGCGGCTGTCGTTGGCCGCGTCTTGAAGAACTAAGGGGAGCGCGCCGCTATGGATGCTGCATTTTGGGTTGCCGCTGCCTTCGTTGTTTTCTTAGGCGTACTTTGGTATTTCGGTGCCTTCAAAACGCTGATCACGGGTCTCGACAATCGCGCGGATGCAATCCGCAAAGAGCTCGAAGAAGCCAAAGCTCTGCGTGAAGAAGCGCAGCGTGTGTTTCAAGAATATAAAAACAAATTCGCCGCTGCCGAACATGAAGCGGATGAGATCATCGCGCGAGCGAAGGCGGAAGCCGCGCGTTATACGGCGGAAGTGGATGCTGAATTCCAAAGCTTCATGAAGCGTCGTCGCGAAATGGCTGAAAAGCGTATCGCACAAGCCGAAGCCAATGCGATGGCAGAAGTTCGCGCGGCTGCCGCTGATGCTGCGATCAAAGCCTCTGAAATCATCTTGCGTCAAACAGTTGTGGGAGCCACGGCCGACAAATTGCTTGAGCAGGATCTCACGGAAGTGCGACGCGAATTCCGCTAAACGGAATAGGCTGCACCGTGAAAAAGAGCCGCGCCTTCAGGCGCGGTTTTTTTATGCGTCGATGGTTGTGAGACGCTCGCGCAAAAGCTTCAAATCACGCCAAGCGAATTGTTTCTGCGCCGGATGACGCAAAAGATGCCCTGGCCCAAAACTCACAAGCATGGGTACCGCTTTTTCACCGAGCGGAACATCAAGCCATTGACCGCGCAATTTCAAAATCGTCTCAGACCGTTCAGCGATCATCTGCGCACCGCTCGTTCCAAAAGACAAAATCAATTTCGGGCGAAGCAATTCAAGTTGCCGTTTTAAAAACGGAGTGAGAGTCGCAAGCTCCTGCGTTGTCGGCGCACGATTACCCGGCGGACGCCAAGGCACAGCCATGGTAAGAGCGAGAGCGTCTCGCGATAGACCAATGGCGCCCAGCATCTGATCAAGAAGCACACCCGCACGACCAGAAAAAATCTCACCCGAACGCTCATCATCGGCTTCGGGAAGATCCCCAAGAATCACGAGGCCGTCAGTGTTCGCCTCATCCGCCATCAACAAAGATCGCGCGGTTCTTTTGAGCGCGATGCCCTCAAAATTTTCCAAAGCGGCACGAAGCTCGCTCAGTGAAGACGCGGCGGCCGCATGCTGCTCCGCTTTTTGAACCCATTCATCGCTCGAGCCACTGGCGAGAATCGGTGCCGAAGCGGTGCGAGGGGAAGAGACCGGCTTTGAAGCAGGACGAGGCGAAGATTTTATTTCTTTGGTGGTGGAAAGCGTTTCCGTCGGTGGCGCTTCGTTGAAACGGTCATGCGGCATTTCGTCCAAGAGCGCATCAACGCCACTCGCCAAATGCCAGCGGATCAGGATTTCCCGTGGGTCCGCGTCATGATCGAATTCATTTACCATGTGATAAGTTTAAACTCTGGCTCGATGGTTTGCCAGTCTTCTGCCAGAAATGCTATGCGAATGAAGAGACAATCGAACGCCGTCTTTGCGACAGTCAAAGCGTGAGGATTGAAGTTAAATCGCGTTCGGAGCTGAGCATTCTTAGGGGAACAACCATGGATTTGGCCGAGGCACAGGCGCTTCCGCGCGAGGGTATGGAGTTCGACGTTGTCATCGTGGGTGCCGGTCCGGCAGGCCTTGCGGCCGCGATCCGCCTGAAACAGAAAAACCCTGATCTCGCCGTTGTCGTCGTGGAAAAGGGATCGGAAGTCGGTGCGCATATTCTCTCGGGCGCCGTCATCGATCCGATCGGCCTTGATCGCCTCCTCCCCGACTGGCGCGAAGATGATCAAGCGCCCATTAAGACCGCCGTTACCGATGATCATTTCCTCATGCTTGGACCTGCGGGCGGCATTCGCCTTCCGAATTTTCTAATGCCGCCTTTGATGTCAAACCACGGTAATTACATTGTCTCGCTTGGCAATGTGTGTCGCTGGCTCGCCACCAAAGCCGAAGCGCTCGGTGTTGAAATCTACCCCGGCTTTGCGGCCGCGGAAGTTCTTTATGGTGAAAAGGGCGAAGTCATCGGTGTTGCAACAGGTGACGTGGGCATTGCCAAAGATAACAGTGTGAAAGACGGTTTCACGCGCGGCATGGAGTTAAAAGCGAAATACACGCTCTTCGCAGAAGGGGCGCGCGGTCATCTCACGAAAACATTGATCAAGAATTTTCATCTCGATGAAGGCCGGGAGCCACCAAAATTCGGCATCGGCATCAAAGAGCTTTGGCAAATTACACCTGAGAACCACAAGCAAGGTCTCGTACAACATTCGTTCGGCTGGCCGCTTGATGGCAAAACCGGCGGCGGCTCTTTCCTTTATCATCTCGAAGACAATCTCGTGGCCGTCGGCTTCGTAGTGCATTTGAATTATCGCAACCCGACGCTCTCGCCTTTTGACGAGTTTCAACGGTTCAAAACACATCCGATGATCCGTCCGACATTTGAAGGTGGCAAACGTCTCTCTTATGGCGCGCGCGCAATCACCGAAGGCGGTTGGCAATCGGTGCCGAAGCTTTCATTCCCTGGTGGCGCTTTAATCGGTTGCGCGGCTGGCTTTGTGAATATCGCGCGTATTAAAGGTTCGCATAACGCGATCCTCTCCGGCATTCAGGCGGCTGATCAAGTTGTGACCGCGCTCAACGAAGGGCGCATGAATGACGAGCTGCGCGATTATGAAGCGGGATGGCGTTTCTCGGCGATTGGTCGCGACTTGCGCAAAGTACGCAATGTGAAACCGCTCTGGTCGAAATTTGGCACATGGATCGGCATCGGGCTCGGTGGCCTCGACATGTGGACCAATGACCTCTTCGGCTTTTCGCTGTTTGGCACGCTCGGCCACGGCAAGCCTGACCATGCGACGCTTGAGCCGCTCTCGGCCGTGAAGCCCATCACCTACCCGAAACCGGATGGTGTTGTGTCTTTCGATAAATTGTCATCCGTGTTCTTGGCCTCAACCAATCATGAGGAAGATCAACCGGCGCATCTGCGTTTAACAGACGCTTCAATCCCGACCGCTAAAAATCTACCAATGTATGGCGAACCGGCGCGGCTTTACTGCCCTGCCGGTGTTTATGAAGTCGTCTATCAGCAAGAAAGCACCAAGAGCGATCCGCGTTTCGTGATCAATGCGCAAAACTGCGTGCATTGTAAGACCTGCGACATCAAGGACCCCTCACAAAACATCACATGGGTCACACCGGAAGGTGGCGGCGGGCCGAATTACCCCAATATGTGATCGCTGCTCCGCTCTAGAGGCCTTTTCAAATCCGGGAACTCTTTGTATCGATCGATGATGGACCATTTCCCGATTTCGATAGTTTCCCGCACCTCGCACATCAGGACCAAGGCACGCGCGTTATCGCGCGGCCTCATCTTAAGCGGGTTGATCAGTGTTTACACGGTCACCGCAACAGGTGCGCGTGCGGACATCGATTTTGCCAACACGCTTTCGGGCAATTATCTCGCCGCCCTAGTTGCGGGCATGTCGAATGATCCGACATCGGCGTCGCGTTATTATTCAGAATCAATCAAATTTGATCCGCGTAGCGCCGACCTCGCCGAGCGCGCTTTTGTCACGCTTCTTGCCGAAGGCAAGATGACAGAAGCTCTACCGCTTGCCGATACGGTTGCGAAACGCAATTCGGGAAGTGGCATTGCACGACTCGCCCAAGGTGTGCGTGCCATCAAAGATAAAAATTTCCAGAATGCACGAAACATTTTTCGACGCGGTGATCGCAATCAATCAAGCGACATCACGGCAGATCTCCTGAACGCCTGGAGCTATCAAGGTAGCGGCAATATCAAACGGGCTTTCGAAACGGTCGATCGTATCGCAGACGAACCGGGTACTAAAGTCTTTCGCCTTTTGCATCGTGGATTAATTGCAAAAGTTGGCGGCAAAACTGATGAAGCGCGTAAAGCGCTGAAAGCCGCTTATGAAGCCGACCCTCAATCGCTCAGAACCGTTGATCTCTTCGCACAATTTTTGGTCTCACAAAAAGAAACGGACGAAGCGCTCTCTATCTATCGTCAATTGAAACGACTCTATCCGCGTCACCCCTTGGTCCGCGCAGCGATTACAAATCTCGAACAAGGCAAAGCGGTAGAAGATGAAATTCGCGATGAGAGCGATGGCATTGCGGAAGTGCTTTATGGTCTTGGCAGTGCAGTGACGCGCGATGGCGATGAACTCGCTTCGCTCATCTATTTGCGCCTCGCGCATTATTTATCCCCCAATCACAATCTCGCAGCCCTTGCGATTGCGGATACTTATGAGCGGTTAAAACAACCCCAATCCGCGATCACCGCCTATGCCCTCATTGAACAATCATCACCTCTCCGTTTGACAGCCGATGTTCAACGCGCGCTCAATCTCGAACAGCTTGGTGAAAAGGATCAAGCCGTTGCTGTGCTAAAATCGGTTTCTGCAGAAAATAAAGATGAAATTGAACCCCTAATTGCGCTTGGAAATGTCTATCGCGCTCGCAAAGCCTTCAAAGATGCAGCCGAGACTTACTCCGCCGCGATTGCGGCTTTAGGCCAACCCACGCCGGGCCATTGGAGCCTCTTTTATTCGCGCGGTATTGCTTATGAGCGTTTAAAGCGCTGGCCCGAAGCGGAAGCGGATTTTAGAAAAGCGCTTGAGCTTTCACCCGATCAGCCTTTGGTGCTCAATTATCTCGGCTATTCATGGGTTGAGCAAAACACCAATCTTGATGAAGCGTTTAAAATGCTTCGTCGCGCGGTCGAACAACAACCGACCGATGGCTATATCGTTGATAGTCTTGGTTGGGCCTATTATCGCTTGGGCCAATATGACAAGGCGCTACAATTGATGGAAAAGGCGGTTGATCTCAAAGCCGCTGATCCTACGATCAATGATCATCTGGGTGATGTCTATTGGCGTTTAGGTCGTGAACGAGAAGCGCGGTTTCAATGGAACCATGCGCGCGATCTCAACCCTGAGCCCGAAGACTTACCGAAGATTCTCGAGAAGATCGAAAAGGGGCTTCCGCCCCTTACATCGGGATCTGGCGGGTAAAAGCGAATGGCATGGGTCGGTAAAGCGCGCGCGCGTGCCAAGATCAATTTGACCCTTCACATTCTCGGCCGTCGAGACAATGGCTATCATGATCTTGAAAGTCTTGTGACGTTTGCCGCTTTTGGCGATGAACTCACTTTGGTTGAAGGTTCGCAGCTCGCTCTTTCACTTTCAGGGCCGCAAAGCGCAGCACTGAAGAACGACGCGGATAATCATATTCTCAAAGCCGCGCAGGCATTAACCGCGCGCGTAAAAAATTTGCGTGTTGGCAAATTTCATTTGGTAAAATCTTTACCGCTTGCTTCAGGTATGGGCGGCGGTTCAGCCGATGCGGCAGCGGCATTGCGCTTGCTCGCAAAACTCAATCATCTCTCGCTTGATGACCCGCGTGTGCGAGAGGCGGCTCTCGAAACAGGCGCCGATGTTCCGGTATGCCTTGAAAGCCGATCACGCATGATGCGGGGCATTGGTGAAACACTGGATGCGCCGATCGCGTTACCGCAGCTCTTCGCGCTTGTGGTCAATCCTTTGAAGACCAGCGCCACGCCGGACGTATTTGCTAAAATTGGTTTGGCACGCGGTGAAACGCATAAAGCGCCGCCGCATCCGCACTTTACAGATAAAATGTCCGACGACACTTTTCTCTCGACGCTTCACACGGGGCGCAATGACATGGAAGCGGCGGCCATCACATTGCAACCCGTCATTGGCGATGTACAAAAAACGGTCTCGTCACTGCCTTCCTGTCGATTGACGCGCATGTCAGGGTCGGGTGCCACGGTCTTTGGTCTTTTTCCCTCTTGCCGCGCCACTGCCGCCGCCGCGCGCCTCTTGAAAAGGGAGCATCCGGAGTGGTGGATCAAACCCACGCTCTTTCGATAACGTCTTTACCGCGCGGTGCAGCACGGTCTTGACCCTTGGCGGCGCGGATCATACGGTGCGCGCGCCAATGAACCCCCTGTTTCTGAGCGCGATTTCATCACTCTGCGGAACGCCATGACCGACGCCTTGAATCCGAAAAAATCCTTTCAAGCCTTGATTTTGACGCTCAATCGCTTTTGGGCCGAGCAAGGTTGTGTGATTTTACAACCCTATGACATGGAAGTGGGCGCGGGCACCTTTCATCCGGCAACCACATTGCGCGCGCTCGGTCCTAAACATTGGCGCGCTGCCTATGTGCAACCTTCGCGTCGTCCGAAAGATGGACGCTATGGCGAGAACCCCAATCGCTTGCAGCACTACTATCAATATCAAGTGATCATGAAACCCTCGCCATCGAATTTGCAGGACCTCTATCTGCGTTCGCTATATGCGATCGGCATTGATCCTGAATTGCATGACATTCGTTTCGTTGAAGATGATTGGGAAAGCCCAACACTTGGCGCATGGGGCTTGGGCTGGGAATGTTGGTGCGACGGAATGGAAGTCAGTCAATTCACTTACTTCCAACAAGTCGCAGGCATTGAGTGTTCGCCCGTCTCTGGTGAATTGACTTATGGGCTTGAGCGTCTTGCAATGTATGTGCAAGGCGTCGAGAATGTTTATGATTTGAATTTCAACGGGCTTGAGGGCGAGGATCGCATTTCTTATGGCGATGTTTTCCTGCAAGCCGAACAAGAATATTCACGCCATAATTTTGAAGCGGCGAATACTGAAAAACTTACCGAACATTTCAAAGATGCAGAAGCCGAATGCAAAGCCTTGCTTGATTTTGGCGTAAAAGGCGATCGCCATTTAATGGTGCTCCCTGCTTATGACCAATGTATCAAAGCCTCACATCTCTTCAATTTGTTGGATGCGCGTGGCGTGATCTCGGTCACCGAAAGACAAAGCTATATTTTCCGCGTGCGTGAACTTGCTAAAGCCTGTGGCGAAGCCTGGTTAAAGACGGAAGGTGGCGGCGCCTAATGAGCCGCATAAGTGCATTTACAACAATAGATTTTTGAAAAAGGGAAACAGAACCATGACCGCTCCCCATATCGCTGCCAAAGCGCCCATGCCTGTCGACGTCAAAGCCGGAGAAACCTATTTCTGGTGCTCGTGCGGCCAATCAAAAAATCAACCCTTCTGTGATGGCTCTCACAAGGGCTCGTCCTTCACACCGATGAAATGGACAGCAGAAGAAGACAAGAAAGCATTTTTCTGCGCGTGCAAACATTCGAAAAACTCACCGCTTTGCGATGGCTCGCATAAAGCGCTCTGAGTGAACCGCATTATATTATTCTAAAACCGCGCGAGACCTTACGCGATGCCTGATTTGCTGCTTGAACTCTTCTCGGAAGAAATTCCCGCCCGTATGCAACGGCGCGCGGCCGAGGATTTAAAATCAGCGGTCACTAACGCATTGGTCGAGCGCGGTTGCGCTTACGAAGCCGCTCTGGCTTTCGCGACACCCCGTCGCTTGGCTCTGCATATTGTCGGTTTGCCAGCGCATCAGCCCGACACACGCGAAGAGAAAAAAGGCCCGCGTGTCGGCGCGCCGCAACAAGCGATTGACGGATTTTTGAAAGGCGCAGGCCTCACTGATTTGTCGCAAGCGACAATTCAATCAGATCCGAAAAAGGGTGATTTTTATATCGCAATTGTTGAACGAAAAGGCCAACCGACGCCGTCTGTGATCGCGGAAATATTGCCAAACATCATCCGCGAGTTTCCTTGGCCGAAAAGTATGCGCTGGGGCAAAGGGTCCGCGGAAAGCGGCGCTCTGCGTTGGGTTCGTCCACTTCATTCCATTGTGTGCACTTTTGGCAGCGACACCGAAACGCCTGAAATTGTGCATTTTGAAATCGATGGCATCAAAGCGGGCGATGTCACTTACGGCCACCGTTTCCTTGCGCCTCAGCCTTTTCATGTGCGTCGCTTTGATGATTATGTTTCAAAGCTAGAAGCCGCCAAAGTGGTTCTCTCGACCGATCGCCGCAAAGACATTATTTTGAATGACGCAAAGAGTCTCGCTTTCGCGCAAGGGCTCGAGCTTGTTGAAGATGATGCGCTGCTTGAAGAAGTCGCAGGGCTTGTCGAATGGCCGACCGTGCTCATGGGCTCTTTTGAAGAGCGCTTCCTTGACATTCCACCAGAGGTGATCCGCGCCACCATACGCGCCAATCAGAAATGTTTTGTGCTGCGCAAAACAGGATCCAATACGCTCGCCAATAAATTTCTTCTCACTTCCAATATGATTGCAAAAGATGATGGCGCAACCATCATCAGCGGCAATGAGAAAGTTGTGCGCGCACGATTGTCGGACGCTAAGTTTTTCTGGGAAACCGATCTCAAGGTGAAGCTTGAAGATCGACTTGAAAAACTGAAATCGATTACTTTTCACGCAAAGCTCGGCACGCAGCATCAGCGCGTTGAGCGGCTTATCGCGCTTGCCAAAGAACTCGCGCCGCTTGTCAAAGCGGATGTGAGAAAGGCTGAACGCGCTGCCCTCCTCTGCAAAGCCGATCTTGTGTCGGAGATGGTCGGCGAGTTTCCGGAAGTGCAAGGCTTGATGGGCCGCTATTATGCAACACGTCAGGGTGAAGATGCGTCCGTCGCGATTGCGTTAGAAGATCATTACAAACCGCAAGGCCCTTCCGATCGTATTCCGACAGATCCCGTTGCCATTGCCGTCGCGCTTGCCGATAAAATCGATACGCTTGTTGGGTTCTGGGCGATTGATGAAAAGCCGACCGGATCAAAAGATCCTTATGCGCTTCGTCGAGCGGCGTTGGGTGTGATCAGAATTATCCTTGAAAATGGACTCAGTCTTCAGCTTTCACAACATCATATTGATTCAGACCTTCTCGCCTTCTTCCATGACCGTTTGAAAGTCTATCTGCGCGATAAAGGCGCGCGGCATGATTTGATTGATGCTGTTCTGGGAATTGATGCAGGCAATGATGATCTGTTGCTTGTCGTGAAACGCGTCGACGCCTTGGATGCACTTCTTGCGACGGATGATGGTAAAAATCTTCTCGCAGGTTTCCGCCGCGCGGCAAATATTTTGAAGGCCGAAGAGAAGAAAGACGGTGTTTCATACAAGAGCGCTTTCGATCCGCATCTCTTAAAAGAGCCGCAGGAAAAAGTACTGGGCGACATCTTAAGCGTCGCCACACGTCATGCGGCTGAACATGTGATCAATCAAGATTTTGCAGGAGCGATGCGGGAACTTGCGCAATTACGCCCGGCGGTCGATGCGTTTTTTGAAGCAATCCTCGTGAATGCGGAAGATCCCGCACTCCGAAAGAATCGCCTCGCGCTTCTTGCCGCCTTCCGCGACGCCACACGCACGGTTGCCGATTTCTCGGCGATTGCCGGATAAGAGCACCCAAGTCGGCCTGCAGAAGCGCGACCTCAGCTTTGTGCCCTTCGCATCACTTCTGACTCGTCAACCTTGCTCGCACAGAGTATAATGCTTTTGCTCAAATTGAGCATTTATCCGGTCTTTCGACCGGTTTCTTTGGTCTTTAATTATGCTCGTTTTGAGCATAAAGGAGTGTCTGATGGCTCTCGCCACCGCCCCTGTTGGACAAGAAATTTCAAGCACGGCGCGTTTGTGCACCGTGAAGACGGCGCTCACGCGCCCCACTCTTGAATGGACGCCCGCGATTGAGCGCGAGACCGCGTCGATTTATGCGCGCGTGCAGCATGTCATTCCGCCGGTCGAATGGCCGTTTCATGCGCCTTATATTTCAGCGATCAATCGGCTGAAGAAAGAACGCAACGCGGTTATTCTCGCGCATAATTATCAGACGCCGGAGATCTTTCACGGTGTCGCCGATATTGTCGGTGACTCGTTGCAGCTTGCGAAGAAAGCCACCGAAGTTGATGCCGACATCATCGTGCAATGCGGCGTGCATTTCATGGCGGAGACGTCAAAGCTTTTGAACCCTGAGAAGATGGTTCTCATTCCGGATTCAAAAGCCGGCTGCTCGCTTGCCGCCTCCATCACCGGCGCGGATGTTCGCTTGTTGAAAGAGCGTTATCCTGGCGTGCCAGTGGTGACCTATGTGAATTCATCCGCTGATGTGAAAGCGGAAACGGATATCTGCTGCACATCATCCAACGCCGTGCAGGTTGTCGAGAGTCTCGGTGTTGATCGCGTGATTTTCTTGCCCGATGAATATCTCGGAAAATATGTCGCGACCAAAACCGATGTGAAGCTCATTCTCTGGAAAGGCCATTGCGAAGTGCATGAGCGTTTCACGGGCGAAGAGCTGCGCGCCTATCGTGAAGCCGATCCGACAATTGAAATCATCGCCCATCCCGAATGTCCGCCCGATGTGATTGCAGAGGCCGATTTCACCGGCTCAACCGCGCATATGATTGACTGGGTAAAAAAAGGCACCCATCGCAAAGTGCTCATGGTCACCGAATGTTCGATGGCATCGAATGTTGCTTCCGAAGCACCGCATGTCGATTTCATTCGCCCCTGCAATCTCTGCCCGCATATGAAGCGCATCACGCTGCCAAAAATTCTTGATAGTCTTCTCACGCTTTCAGAAGAAGTGACCATTGATCCTGCGATTGCGGATCGCGCGCGTTTGTCTGTCGAACGCATGATTGCGCTTGGGCGGTAACGACACCGTGCCGTCGTCGGTCATCATTGTTGGCGGCGGACTCGCAGGTCTTTTCACCGCGTTAAAACTCGCGCCCCGTCCAGTTACAATTTTGGCGGCCGCACCGCTTGGTGCCGGCGCTTCCTCCGCATGGGCACAAGGCGGAATTGCCGCTGCCATTGCGGAAGGCGATACCGCTGAACAACATACGCATGATACGGTTATTGCCGGTGCAGGGCTTGTTGATGAAGCGATTGCACTCGGTATGGCGCGTGAAGCCGGTGATCGCGTGCGAGATCTCCTCTCTTATGGCGTACCTTTTGATCGTGATCTTGAAGGACGATTAATTCAATCACGCGAAGCGGCGCATTCAACCCATCGTATTGTGCGTGTGAAAGGCGATCGCGCGGGCGCTGCCATCATGGCCGCCTTGATTGAAGCCGTGCGCAAAACGCCTTCAATTACTGTGCATGAACATATTCATGGTGAGTCTCTCATCGTGAAAGACGGTCGCATCAGCGGCGTTATCGCGCGGGATGAAGACAATCACCGTATCGAATATCAAGCGAGCGAAGTTGTCCTCGCAACCGGCGGCATTGGCCATCTTTATGCGGTGACCACCAATCCGGTTGAATCCTCAGGCATCGGTTTAGCAATGGCCGCGAAAGCCGGCGCTGTGATTGCTGATGCGGAATTTGTGCAATTTCACCCAACAGCGATTGCGATTGGCCGCGATCCCGCACCGCTTGCCACCGAAGCGTTACGCGGTGAAGGCGCAACGCTTATCAATAAAGCGGGCAAACGTTTCATGACCACGCTTCATAAGGATGCGGAGCTTGCGCCACGCGATCTTGTGGCACGCGGTGTATTCAGCGAACTTCTCAGTGGGCGTGGTGCTTATCTTGATTGCCGCGAAGCGATTGGCGCGCGTTTCGCTGAACTGTTTCCAACCGTTTATGCGACATGCCAATCAGCAGGGATTGATCCCGCTACAACACCGATACCCGTTGCGCCGGCTGAACATTATCACATGGGTGGTGTGATGACGGATGCTGAAGGACGCACAAGTTTTCAAGGTCTTTGGGCCGTCGGTGAAGTCGCGTCTACCGGCGTTCATGGTGCCAATCGCTTGGCGTCAAATTCGCTTCTTGAAGCGGTTGTGTTTGCCGCACGTGTCGCTCATGCCCTGCCCGCTCATCTTGAAGCCGTGGCACCACCGGTTAGCCGTGATGATGAAATGTCATCCGATATTGATGAAGATCAGCTCGGCATATTGCGTGAGACCATGAATGATCATGTCGGCGTTATCCGCAATAAAATCGGACTTGAAACCGCTCTGTGGACGCTGGCCGATCTCGCAGTTCATGCTGAGGCTGCATCATTAAAATCCATGGCGGAAGCGGCGCTCTTTATCACCGTCGCCGCGCATCAAAGAGAAGAAAGTCGCGGTGGACATTATCGAGACGATTTTCCAAAGAGCGATCAGGCATGGGCGCATCGTTCACGGTTAACTTATCAAGACATGCAGGTTTACGTACAAAAAATCATCGGAGCGCATCGATGACCTTCATTGCACCCCTCAATCCCATGTTGATTGAAGATGTGATTAATCGCACGCTTGCAGAAGATCTTGGTCGTGCAGGCGACATCACAACACTCGCCACGATTCCCGCTTCCGCACGCGCGCGTGCGGTCATTGCCGCGCGTGAGAGCGGCGTCATTGCCGGAAGCGATCTCGCCATTGCAGCCTTCCGCCGCCTTGATCAAAGCATTCGCTTCGATACACATATCGCTGATGGTGCATTTGTTTCAAAAGGCGATGTTGCGCTGGCGATTGAAGGTCCCGCGCGCGCCATTTTATCAGCTGAACGCACAGCGCTGAATTTCATGGGCCGCCTTTCCGGCATTGCGTCTCTCACCGCACGCTATGTTGAAAAAGTAAAACATACAAAGGCACGCATTGTCTGTACGCGGAAAACCACGCCCGGCCTTCGCGCTTTTGAGAAACACGCCGTGCGTTGCGGCGGTGGCTTCAATCATCGCTTCGGTCTGGATGATGCTATCCTCATCAAAGACAATCACATCGCAGTGGCTGGCGGTGTTATAAACGCATTGCGCGCCGCAAAGGCCTTTGCCGGTCATCTTGTGAAGATCGAAATCGAAGTGGATACGCTTGATCAGCTTGATGAAGTCATCCGCGAAGGCGCAGATGTTGTTCTTCTCGATAATATGACCCCCGCGCAATTGAAAGATGCGGTTGCGCGCGTGAAGGGCAATATGCTGACAGAAGCCTCAGGGGGCGTAACGCTTGAAAGCGTTGCCGCCATTGCAGAGAGCGGCGTCGATATGATCTCCGTCGGCGCGCTCACTCATTCGGCGAGAGTGCTCGATCTCGGGCTGGATATCGCAATCAATTAAAGACACGCGCCAAGGCTTACGCTTGGCTTGCAACCTTTGCCCCAATCGCGGCTTGAGCGGCTGCAAGTCTCGCAATCGGCACGCGATAGGGTGAGCATGAAACATAATCTAACCCTGCACTTTCACAGAAAGTGATCGACGCGGGATCGCCGCCATGTTCACCACATATGCCCAGCTTGATCGACGCACGCGTTGAGCGTCCGCGTTCGGCAGCCAATTTCACAAGTTCGCCGACACCGTCTTGATCAAGCGTCACGAAAGGATCTGACGGCAAGAGTCCCGCCGCTGTATAGGATCCCAAAAAGGACGCCGCATCATCGCGACTGATGCCGAGCGTTGTTTGCGTCAAATCATTTGTACCGAATGAAAAGAATTCAGCAGATTGCGCAATTTCAGCTGCCCGCAACGCCGCGCGCGGCAATTCAATCATGGTGCCGACTTGATACGTGAATTCGGCACCCGTTTCTTTTTTGACTTCATTCGCCATCGCATCAATACGCGCTTTGACAAAATCAAGTTCGGGCTTCGCCATCACAAGCGGCACCATCACTTCGGGGATAACGGCTTTCCCAGTCTTCTTGGCCGCTTCCACAGCAGCTTCAAAAATTGCACGTGCCTGCATCTCCGCAATTTCAGGATAGGCCACAGCGAGACGGCATCCCCGGAAACCGAGCATCGGATTAAATTCATGAAGCTCGAGCGCACGCGCGCGAAGCTTTTCGGGTGACGCATTCATTGCCTTCGCCACTTCGGCAATTTCTTCGTCCGAATGCGGCAAGAATTCATGCAGAGGCGGATCAAGCAAACGGATCGTCACCGGAAGGCCTGACATAATTGTGAAAAGCTCGATGAAATCATTGCGCTGCATCGGCAATAATTTTGCAAGCGCTGCGCGGCGGCCTTTTGTATCATCAGCCAAAATCATCTCGCGCACGGCCACAATACGCTCACCTTCGAAGAACATATGTTCGGTGCGGCAAAGGCCAATACCTTCCGCACCAAAGCCACGCGCCGTTTTTGCATCAAGCGGTGTCTCCGCATTGGTGCGCACTTTCATGCGGCGATGCGCATCGGCCCATCCCATGAGAATGCCAAATTCGCCGGAGAGTTCCGGCTCAATCATCTTTACTTGGCCGATCAACACTTGGCCGGTTGATCCATCAATCGTGATATAATCACCCTTTTTGAGAACTGTACCGAGCGCGCTCACAGTACCGGCGGCGATGTCGACCTTCAAAGTACCCGCGCCTGAAACGCAAGGCTTGCCCATACCACGCGCCACAACAGCGGCATGTGATGTCATGCCGCCACGCGCGGTGAGAATGCCTTCGGCCGCATGCATGCCGTGAATGTCTTCAGGGCTCGTTTCCACGCGCACAAGAATGACTTTTTTGCCCGCAGCTTTCGCCGCTTCCGCTTCATCACTATCAAGAACAATTTCACCCGATGCCGCACCCGGTGATGCGGGCAGGCCTGTGGCCATCACTTTACGCTCGGCCTTCGGATCAATAGTCGGATGCAGTAATTGATCAAGCGAAGCGGGATCAATCCGTGCAATCGCTTCATCCTTTGTGATCAATCCTTCATGCGCGAGATCAACGGCGATCTTCAACGCCGCTTTCGCGGTGCGCTTGCCATTTCTGGTTTGCAACATCCAGAGCTTGCCGCGTTCAATCGTGAATTCAACATCTTGCACATCGCGGTAATGGCCTTCGAGCAATCCGCAGATGCGAATAAATTCGGCATAGGCTTCAGGCATCGCCTTTTCGAGCGATGGCTTGTCTGAACCCGCAGCAATACGCGCCGCTTCGGTAATGTCTTGCGGCGTGCGAATGCCAGCGACAACATCTTCACCTTGCGCATTGATCAGAAATTCACCGTAAAGCGCCTTTTCGCCCGTTGAGGGATTGCGCGTGAAGGCAACACCGGTCGCCGATGTCTCGCCCAAATTGCCAAACACCATCGCTTGCACATTGACTGCCGTGCCCCAGCTTGCAGGAATATTGTGTAACTCGCGATATTTATTAGCGCGCGCATTCATCCATGATCCGAACACGGCACCAATCGCGCCCCATAATTGTTCCTTCGGATCTTGCGGGAAAGGTTTTCCGAGTTCTTGTTCGACAATCTTTTTGTACTCGCCAACAATCACTTTCCACTCATCGGCAGAAAGATCCGTATCAAGCGTGAAGCCTTTGCGCTCTTTCGTTGATTCAAGAATGTCTTCGAAGTGATAATGATCAACGCCAAGCACCACATCCGAATACATCTGAATGAAGCGGCGATATGAATCCCACGCAAAGCGTGCATCGCCCGCGCCTTTTGCAAGCGCTTCAACGGTCACGTCATTGAGGCCCAAATTCAAAACCGTATCCATCATCCCAGGCATTGACGCGCGCGCGCCCGAACGCACCGACACAAGCAGGGGATTTTCACGATCACCAAAACCTTTGCCGGTCAGCGCGCCAATATGCTCAAGCGCTTTCGTCACTTCCGCTTCAAGTTCTGCGGGATAGGTTTTGCCGTGATCATAATAATAAGTGCAGACTTCAGTCGTGATGGTGAAGCCGGGCGGAACAGGCAATCCGAGATTGCTCATCTCAGCCAGATTGGCTCCTTTGCCGCCGAGGAGATTGCGCATTGTGGACTGGCCTTCGGCCCGTCCGTCCCCAAACGTATAGACCCACTTCGCCATCGCGCCGTTCCTTTTCGCAGGTGCGAGATTGTGGCTGTTCCATGACGGATCGACCCCGAAAAAGCAACATCAACTCAAGGCTAAATCCTTGGAAAAGCCCATGATCGCTCCACAAAATCTGCATATGATTAGCATTGGATGCCTGAGATTGCGCAATTTCTTTGCTGAATACTCGCATTGGCACCGCAAAAACGCTATAAAGCGCCTAGATTCAAAAAAGGCACTTCCATGACCTCGACAGATCCTTCACCCGGCTCGGCCGCTCGCTCCGCCTCGCCTGCGTTGATTGTCATTTGTGGATGCCTGATTGGCCTTCTCACTTTTGGTCCCCGTGCCTCGATCGGCCTCTTTCAATTGCCTATGACAAGCGAATTCGGCTGGGGACGCGATTCGTTTTCATTCGCCATCGCCATCCAAAATTTGCTTTGGGGTGTTGGCCAACCTTTTGCGGGCGCGCTTGCCGATCGGTTCGGAACAATCCGGATGATCATGCTCGGTGGATTGCTTTATGCAGGCGGTCTTGTGCTGATGGCCTTCGGCTCGACGCAAACAACGATTACACTCGGTGCGGGCGTTATGATTGGTTTGGGCCTTTCCGGTGCTTCATTTAATTTGATCCTCGGGGCCTTTGGCAAATTGCTGCCTGAACAATGGCGTGGGCTAGCCTTTGGCGCAGGAACCGCTGCCGGCTCATTCGGTCAATTTCTATTTCCACCGATTGGCGCAGCGCTCATTGAAACAATTGGTTGGCATCAGACCTTGCTTGTCTTCGCTTTTACAATGCTGGCCGTTCTGCCTTTATCGATCCCACTTTCTACACGTGCTCTTTCAAAATCCAATGCGTCGGGTCCTAGTCAATCCATCAAACAAGCGCTGAGCGAAGCCTTTCAACATAAAAGCTATGTGCTGCTTGTGCTTGGCTTTTTCACGTGCGGATTTCAATTGGCCTTTATCACCGCGCATATGCCCGCTTATCTCAAAGACATTGGTATGCCCGCATGGGTTGGCGGATGGACACTCGCGATTATTGGTCTGGCCAATGCAGTGGGCTCACTCACTGCCGGATGGCTTTCAGGTCGCATGCCGAAACGCTATATTCTCTCGATCATTTATTTTGGTCGTTCGCTTGCGGTTATCGCATTCATCCTCATTCCCGCTTCGCCAACAACGGCGATGCTCTTTGGTTTTGTGATGGGGCTTTTGTGGCTTTCAACCGTGCCGCCGACATCTGCGCTTGTCGCTCTCATGTTTGGCACGCGTTATCTCGCGATGCTTTACGGCTTCGCGTTCTTTTCTCATCAAGTTGGTGGCTTTCTCGGCGTGTGGCTCGGCGGCATTCTTTATGAATCTTCGGGCTCTTATCAGATTGTCTGGTGGCTCAGTGTCGCCTTGGGTGTTGCGTCGGCTGCCATCAATCTTCCGATCAGGGAAAAAGCCGTCATCAGACCGGCTGAACAAGTTGCGTGAATGCGCGCTCATCGCTCATAATCAATTACAAATACAAAAGGGGTTTTCTCATGTCATCATTCAAAGCGGTCATGGTCACCAAAGATGAAGCGGGCGCGCAACATGTGGCATGGTCCACCCTCTCTGAAAATGATCTTATGGACGGTGATGTTGTTGTGCGTGTCTCGCATTCAACAATCAATTATAAAGATGGTCTTGTTCTTTCTGCAAAATCGGCAGTTCCGCGTAAATTTCCGATGATCGCCGGTATTGATTTTGCAGGTGTTGTCGAAAGCTCGTCGCATCCGAATTTCAAAAGTGGTGATGCTGTTCTTCTTAATGGTTATGGTCTTTCTGAAACGCATTATGGTGGCTACGCGGAAAAAGCGCGCGTCAAAGGCGATTGGCTTGTAAAAATTCCTTCAGGCATGAGCGCGCATGATGTGATGGCAATTGGCACTGCGGGTTATACCGCGATGCTCTCCGTTCTCGCGCTTGAAAAACATGGCCTCAAACCCTCGGACGGTGCGGCCATCGTTACCGGTGCTGCAGGTGGTGTGGGTTCGGTAGCGATCGCGCTTTTGAAAAAAGCGGGATGGCATGTGATTGCCTCAACGGGTCGCGTTGAAGAAGCCGACTATCTCAAAAAACTCGGTGCCGCAGAAATCATTGATCGTAAAGAACTGTCCGAACCCGGTCGCCCACTTGGCAAAGAACGTTGGGTTGCAGGCATTGATTCTGTCGGCTCTCATACGCTTGCCAATGTGTTGGCGCAAACCAAAGCGCATGGGGCAATTGCAGCTTGTGGCCTTGCACAAGGCATGGATTTACCGACCAGCGTCGCGCCCTTTATTTTGCGTGGTGTCGCGCTTCTCGGTATCGACAGCGTGATGTGTCCAATGGCTTTGCGCCTTGAAGCCTGGAAGCGACTAGCAAGCGATCTTGATCACTCGCTCCTCGCCTCAATGACAAAAACAATTCCCTTTAATACCGTCATCGAAACTGCCGCCACGATTTTGAAAGGTCAAATTCGCGGGCGTGTTGTTGTGGAGATGTGAAAGATAGGGTGTAGGGTGTAGGGATTAGGGTGTAGGCAGTAGTTTTTAAATGATTCCTAAGCCCTACACCCTAGTCCCTTCAATCAAAGGCTTGAGTTTCGCTAACTCACCCGCTGCCACATCAAGAAATGCGCGCACGCGCGGCGAAGCACGCAAATCAGGATGTGTGAGCAACCACAGCCCCGTTGCAAAATCAGGATTGGGATCGCTTAACCGTACAAGCTTCTCACGACGATCAGCAATCAGACAAGGCAAAGGTCCGATGCCGATGCCTTCTTCTACCGCCTCTGTTAAACCAAGCACTGTATTGATCTTGATTGCAATTTGCTCTTGAGGCACGCGTTCATGCACATAACGCACCGCTCGAATATGCCCGAGCTGATCGCCGAGCGACACCCAAATCCGCGACGCCAAACTGTCTAGCTCTGGATGCACACCATGAACCGCATCAGGAAACTCGCTCTTCAATCCATAGATCGCCCAGTTCAATCCGCAGATGCGACGACCAACAAGAGTCTCAGGCGGATTATCGGTTGCACGAATCGCGATATCCGCATCGCGCTTTGAAAGATTAAGCGGTTGATTGGTGAGTACGATATCAAGATTGATGGTGGGAAAGGCGCGACGAAAGGCGGCAAAAACCGGCATCAACAAATAGACAAGCAAAGTGTCATTTGTGGTCACACGCAATTCACCTGTCGGGATCAAACTTTGTCCCGCTAATTTGCGCATGAAGGATTCAACATCATCATCCATGCGCGAGGCCAGTTGCGCCATTTCATCACCCGCAGGTGTTAGCGCGTAACCCGTACGATGACGCTCAAAGAGCACGGTGCCGAGTCGCTTTTCCAAATCCGTCAATCGACGAAAAGCGGTCGAATGATTGATGTTCAAGATCGCCGCCGCACCATTCAATGAGCGCGTATCGGCTATCGCTTTGACCAAGCGAAAATCATCCCAAGCGACGTGGTTCATTTGCGGCCCTGCAAGAAAAACTTGATTTCACTAATAATGAATGTGCGTCGATGAAAGAGCAAGCCTGAATATCAGGCAAGATTCTCACTCACGCGGCGCGGCCGCGCGCTGCAAGCGATCCCTGAGCGCCTCGCCCAAACCGAAATCTGGAATAGGGGCGACGGCAATGACCGACGCCCCAGCGTGATCGAGCTGCCTGAGTGCGGAAAACAAAGTCGCTGCCGCCTCTTTGAGATCGCCGCGCGGACTGAGGTTGAAACTCTGCCGCGCTTTTTCCAAGCCTTGCGGGCGGAATGTTCCAAACAGCAACGCCGCCTCACCCTCTTGAATTGAGTGCACATCAAGACGAAGCGACGCGTTTGGTGCGTAATGAGATTTCAAAAGACCCGGCGCGATTAGCGCCTCTTCATCTGACGAAGGTTCGACCAGCGAAGGCTCATACCCCAAAACAGATGCAAGATCGGCGCGCGTCACACCACCCGGTCGCAACAATACCGCGCGCTCATCAATGAGAGAGAGAATGGTTGATTCCACACCAACATCAGATGCTTCTCCGATCACCACCGCATCAATGCGCCCATCAAGATCTTCAAGAACATGTTCGGCAAGAGTGGGACTCACATGACCTGATCGATTGGCGGACGGCGCGGCGATAGGGCGACGAGAGGCCTCGATAAGGGCACGCGCCACAGGATGGGACGGCACGCGCAATGCAATGCTTGAATGACCTGCAAGCGCTAAATCGGAAATCGGTGCACCCTCGCGCAAAGGCAGAACAAGCGTCAAAGGGCCGGGCCAAAAATGGCGCGCCAGTTCTTCTGCGAGCGGTGAAAAGACTGCGAGCTTCATCGCGTCTTCAATGCCGCTCACATGAATGATCAAAGGATTGAAACGCGGGCGGCCCTTGGCTTCATAAATGCCTGCAACCGCGAGCGCATTCGTGGCATCGGCCCCGAGCCCATAGACGGTCTCGGTTGGAAAGGCGACAAGCTTGCCCGCGCGCAACAATGCGCCCGCCTCGGCACAACCGGCAGAGTCCGCACCCAGATGATGGGTTTTGCGATCGGACATAAAGACACCTCGACAACAACTGACCGTGCTTTATCGCGTTACCCGCCAAAGGGCTACCGTGCAATTCCGAGGGCCTTGGCGTAATGTGAGGCCAGCACCTTTTTGAACTCGGATTTCCACCCATGAGTTTTACAGCCCCCTTTGCCGATATCACCTTTCTTGCAAAGCTTTTCGGCCTTGATCAGCTCGAAACCGAGGGGCTGGCACCAGAACTGGCCGACGGTCTTGCCGAGGCCATCTTGGAAGAAGCGGGCAAATTCGCAACCGACCGGATCGCACCCCTAAACCGCATTGGCGACACGATCGGCGCGCGTTTTGACAAAGGCCATGTCACCACCGCGCCCGGCTGGATCGAAACCTATCGAGATTGGGCTCAGGGCGGATGGAATGGTTTGACGGCGTCTGTTGACCATGGCGGCCAAGGCCTGCCGCATCTCTTGCATCTTGCATGCTCCGATATGTGGACTTCGGCATCGATGGCTTTCATGCTTGGGCCCATGCTAACTTCCGGCGCGATTGATGCGCTCGCCGCACATGGTTCTGATGAATTGAAGCGCATCTATCTTGCGAAGCTCGTATCCGGTGAATGGATGGGCACGATGAATTTGACCGAGCCGCAAGCCGGATCAGATGTCGGTGCGTTGAAGACGCGCGCTGAACGCGCAAGCGATGGCTCTTATCGCATCACGGGTCAAAAAATTTATATCACCTATGGCGAACACGATATGACGGAGAACATCATCCATCTCGTGCTCGCGCGACTACCCGATGCGCCGCAAGGCTCACGCGGGATTTCGCTCTTTCTCGTTCCCAAATTTCTCGTGAATAAAGATGGCTCCTTAGGCGCGCGCAATGATGTCCGCTGCGCGGGCCTTGAATCGAAACTCGGCATTCATGGCTCGCCCACTTGTACGATGATTTATGGCGATGAAAGCGGCGCCATCGGCTATCTCATTGGTGAAGAGAATCGCGGCCTCAACGCGATGTTCACCATGATGAATGCCGCGAGACTTGGTGTGGGCTTGCAAGGTGTGGCGATTGGCGAACGCGCCTATCAACTCGCACTTTCATATGCGAAGGAGCGCAAACAAGGTCGCGCGCTGAACACGAAGAGTGAAGGCTCCAGCGCCATTATCGAACATGCGGATATTCGCCGCATGTTGATGCTGATGCGCGCAAAGACGGATGCCGCGCGCGCGATTTGCTATATGACGGCAGCGGCGATTGATCGCGCGCATCGTGAAAAAGACGCGCAGAAGAAAAAACAAGCAGAAGAACGCGCTGCCCTTTTGACACCCGTCGCAAAATCATGGTCGACCGATATTGGCATTGAAGTCGCATCGCTTGGCATTCAAATTCATGGCGGGATGGGTTTCATTGAAGCCTCGGGCGCCGCTCAACATTTACGCGACGCGCGCATTGCTGCGATTTATGAAGGCACGAATGGCATTCAAGCCATTGATCTTGTCACTCGCAAAATCACTTTATCCGATGGCCAAGCGATCAATGATCTTATCCGTGACCTGATGGATGTGATCGATGCGTTGGACGAGTCAAATCGTGCGGGCTTCGGCGCAACATCCGATCATCTCTCGGAAGCGCTTGGTGCTTTTGAGCGGGCAAGCCTTTTCATGATCGATAGAGCAAAGAGTCGACCAGCGGACGCCCTCGCTTCCGCTACCGCCTATCAAACGCTTTTTGGCATCACGCTTGGGGGCATTGCGCTTGTGAAAGCCGCGCTTGCGGATCAAGGACCAACTGCTGACAAACGCATTGCGCTTGCGAAGTTTTTTGCTGAGCAAATTGCGCCTGAATCAGGAGGGCTTGAAAAAATCGTTAAAGATGCGGCATCCGCATTATCGACAATCGACTCCGTACTCTTCGCCTGAAATCATTCGCCGATGTGTGGACGTTTTGCACTCACTGTCACGCCTGCCGAAGTGCAGGCGCTTTTCGGCTATGAAGATTTACCCAATTTTCCGCCGCGCCTCAATATAGCGCCGACTGAACCCATAGCGGTGGTTACTTATGAAAATGGCAAACGTCATTTTCGACTGATGCGATGGGGCCTCATGCCCGCATGGGTGAAAGAAACAGAAAATTTTCCAACCCTCTTTAATGCGCGCAGTGAAACCATTGCAACAAAACCAGCATTTCGTTCAGCCGCACGTCATCGTCGATGTTTGATCCCCGCTGATTGGTTTTACGAATGGGCGCATCTTGGTAAAACCAAAATGCCCTATCGGATCATGCGCAAGGATCACAAAGTCTTTGCGATGGCCGGCCTATGGGAAACCTATATTCATCCAAATGGATCGGAGATTGATACTGTAACCATTGTCACAACCGATGCGAATGGCACGGTGAGCGCACTTCATAATCGTATGCCGGTGATTCTTGACGAAAAAGATTTTTCAACTTGGCTGGATGCCGAGTTAAACGCGCCCGAAAAAATTGCACATCTGATGGCGCCTGCTTCGGATGAGCTTTTGATGATTGAGGCTTTTGATCCGCGTCGAGGAAAAATTGAAGCGGATGCGGCCACCGAGAAAAAGCCAGCACGCAAAAAAGAAAAATCAGACGGTCAAGCGAGCTTATTTTAGTTTTTGTGAGCGAAATACTTATCGCTAAAGCACCTTGCCTGGATTCATTCGACCCTCAGGATCAATCACGGCTTTGATTTGTCGCATCATGGCAAGCACATGCGGATCTTTGGTTGCGGCAAGCTGCGCGCGTTTGACTTGTCCGATACCATGCTCAGCTGAAACAGAGCCTTTACGCGCGACAACATGGCGATAAACAAGCGCGTGAAGCCTCTCAGCATGGTTCGCATAAGAAGCTTCATCCATATTTTTTGGCGCTTGCAAATTAAAATGCAAATTGCCATCCCCCACATGACCAAAAACGCAAGGCCTAATCCCTGGCAGATCTTCAACAATCTCCGTACAAACTCTCTCTATAAAATCAGGAATTTCGGCAATCGGCACGGAAATGTCATGTTTAATTGAAGGCCCTTCACGCACCTGCGCCTCAGGAATAGATTCACGAATGGCCCAAAACGCATCGCGCTGCGAAAGCGATTCAGAAATCACGGCGTCATCCACATAATCGGCTTCTATCGCTTCGCTAAGCCATAAAGCTGCTTTCTCATGCGCGTCATCTGAATCGAAAAATGAAAATTCCGGCATGACATACCATTCATGTGGTTCCGAAAGTGGATCGCGAAGGCCGGGAATATGAGTGAGCGCGATCTCAATGGCAAAACGCGGCATCAACTCGAAGGTCGTAAGCGAAGGACCTGCATTGTTTTTAAGATGATGAAAGAGTTTCAAAGCCTCACGCGGCGATTTCACACCACAAAATCCTGCATGCCGCGCGCGTGGCAAAGGAAAGAGTTTAAGGCTCGCCGCTGTGATTACACCCAAAGTGCCTTCGGCACCCATGAAGAGCGAAGCCAGGTGATAACCTGTATTATCTTTACGCAATGTGGTGAGTGTGTTGAGCAGAGTACCATCCGGCAAGACAATTTCGAGACCCAAGACGAGATCGCGCATCGTGCCATAGGTCAATGCCGCTGTACCACCCGCATTCGTTGCAATTGCACCGCCCACTGTGGCGGTGCCTTCGGACGCGAGTGACAACGGGAAAAGCCGCCCCACCTCTTCGGCTTTGTCTTGAAGCGCAGCGAGTGTTGCCCCCGCTTCGACAATGACCGTATCGGAGCTGGGATCGATCGTGCGAATGCTGTTCAAGCGTTGAAAGGACAAAACAATCTCATCGCCGCGCCCGAGTGGCACGCTGCCACCGACAAGACCTGTATTGCCGCCTTGCGGAACGATTGCGAGTGCATGCGCTTTCGCAAAGCGCATCACCGCGATCACTTCCTCTGTTGTTGAAGGACGCACAACGCAGAGCGCTCGACCTGAATAACGCTTGCGCCAATCCGTCAGATAAGGTGCCATCATTGCGTCATCTGTAATGACATGCGATGCGCCAATGAGCGCGGCAAGACCTGATATCACCTGATCGCGATCCGGCATCATCTTAAAATTTCCTAACCCAACAAACGACGCTTGGCTTTTGCTTTGGTCGGCGCGCGTTCAAAGAGCGCCACCGTTTCGCAATGCGTCGAATAACGGAATTGATCAATCACACTCACTTTAACGAGTTGATAGCCTCCGGCAAGAAGAAGAGCGGCATCGCGCTGAAAACTCCCAAGATGACAGGAAACAGAAATGACCCGAGGAACCGAGGATGATGCCAAAAGGCGCATTTGCGCTTCCGCCCCTGCACGTGGCGGATCAATGACGACATGATCAAAGGCGTTAAGTTCTTGCGGCACGAGGGGTCGCCGGAAAAGATCTCGTGTCTCGGTTGTGACGGGTTTCAAACCGGTGACATCACGCGTCGCGCGGGCAATCGCGTGGATTGACGACACTTCGGCCTCAACGGCATGAACAGACGCGAGTTCGGCAAGACGCAAAGCGAATGTGCCTACGCCTGAGAAGAGATCCGCAATATGCTTCGGCTCTTTCACATGTGAAAGCACCTCTTGTTGCAAAGCCGCCTCACCGGCTTCGGTGGCTTGCAAGAATGAACCGGGCGGCAAGACGACATCGGCTTTTCCGATGTGAAGTTTCGGCGCGCGACGTTCAACGATCACATCCCCATGCAAAGACAAACGCGCGAGATCGAGCGCTTCCGCTTCTCGCGTGAGCTTCAGACGTAATTCGGGAGAAGCAGGCCCATGTCCACGAATATCAACATCTAATCCGCTGATCGTCGCAGTCACTGCAAGATCAATCGGCTTGTCATTTTTGAGAACGAGCCGCGCCAGCGGCTTTAACAGGGAAGCGCTTTTTTGGAGAGAGGGCACGAGCACAGGACATATATCAAGATCAATGACTTCATGCGATTTCTGACGCATGAACCCGATCATGGTTTCACCCTCGCGCCGTCTCGCATGAAATGTAACACGACGTCTTCCTTTGCCATGCGCGTCAATGAAAGAACTCACGCGATCGGAAAGTCCCAGCGGCGCAAGCGTCGTCTCAACCAGTGCTTTTTTCCATTTTGTGTAAGTCTCATCATCCGCTTCTTGGATGACGCATCCACCGCATTGTCCAAAAACTGAGCAGAAGGCTTTCACACGATGAGGCGATGGTGTTTCCAAATCGAAACTGTTTTCAGAATTCATTCTGAACACATCGTCCGGAATGCCGCGCGCAATAAAAACGGATCCACTTTCCGTATCAGCGACACCGTCCCCTTTCGCACCGATGCGATTGATTGTGATAAGCGCGCTCATGAATGATGCTCGGCCGCCACAAGATATTCGATATTGCCATCGCCTCCGGCAATCGGCGACGGAATCACACCTTTGACGCTCCAACCTTCTTCTTTAATCACATTCGTGACACGATCAATCGCGGCTTGTCGATCCGCGTCCTCACGCACAAGGCCTTTTTTCAAGGCGGCGCGGCTCCCTTCAAATTGCGGTTTGATCAAAGCAAGCAGAAACGCATTCGGCGCGGCAAGCGGTAAAATTTTTGGAATGATCAATGTGAGAGAGATAAAACTCACATCGACAACAATCAAAGAGGGCGCATCATCAAAATCATCGCTCGTCAAATTCCTCGCGTCGCAGCCTTCACGAAGATTAACACGAGCGTTATTGCGTAATGACGCATGAAATTGATCATGCCCCACATCAACCGCATAAATGAAACGCGCGCCGCGCTTCAATAAACAATCAGTAAATCCGCCGGTCGATGACCCGATATCAAGGCAAATGCGGTTATTCGGATCAATTTGAAAATGATCAAGCGCCGCTGCCAGCTTCACACCACCGCGTGAGACATAAGGATGTTCTGCTTCCGCTTCGATTGTTGAAGATGCCTCAATCATCCGAGAGGCTTTTGTCAGCGTTTCGCCATTCACACGCACAAGGCCTGCGGCAATCGCAGCTTGTGCGCGTGCCCGGCTTTCATAAAAGCCGTGTTCAACGAGATAAAGATCGGCGCGTTTGGCGTGGCTCATAAGCCCGCTTTACTCGAAGCGGCGCGCCTCTGTCTATGCCTGTCACTCTGGCAGCGGAATGAATTCATGCTCGCCCGGCACGGACGAAAATTTGCCAGAACGCCATTCGGCTTTCGCCTGATCAATGCGCTCCTTGCGGGACGAGACAAAATTCCACCAAATATGACGCGGGCCATCCATAGGCTCGCCGCCCAGAAGCATAATGCGCGATTGGCTTGTCGCCAAAATCGAAATGCGGTCACCGGGTTTGAAAATCAACAAGCGCCCGGGTCCAAACACATCCCCCGCAATATCGATTTCACCCGATACAACATAGACGGCACGCTCATCATAAGCCGGATCAAGCGGCAGAATAGCGCCGGGTGCGAGCACCGCTTCCGCATAGAAAATAT
>Ga0315899_10000117_pt1 | contig 96262 bp, 71 predicted proteins | sample LakEriMetagenome_2_FD_203518 | JGI IMG/M metagenome (GOLD analysis project Ga0315899, IMG submission 203518) | Freshwater fungal communities from buoy surface, Lake Erie, Ohio, United States - Buoy 4 MA112 | ecosystem: Environmental > Aquatic > Freshwater > Lake | place: USA: Lake Erie, Ohio... | reverse complement strand
AGGCTTGTTCGCACCCCGTTTGGAGTGTTGAAACCGGCGATTTGAATCTCCTAATGATGTGCTGAGCGGATCGCTCACGCGGAGATTCCCTATGCCTGACAATGTGGAAACGTGGCAGTTGATTGTGGGGCTGGTGAGCGGTGTTGGTATTGCCGCGGCCACCGGCTTCCGCGTTTTCTTGCCGCTGCTGGCGATGGCGCTGGCCGCTCGCTTCGGCGGGTTGCAGTTGTCGGGCGGCTTTGAGTGGGTGACGAGCAATGGCGCTCTCATCTCGCTGGCGACGGCGACAGTGCTGGAGATTGGCGCGTTCTATGTGCCATGGATTGATAACGCGCTGGACCATGTCGCGGCGCCTGCTTCGGTGCTTGCGGGCACACTCGCGGTTGCGAGCCAGGCGGGCACCAATGAGCCTTGGCTGAACTGGGTGCTGGGTCTTGTAGCTGGCGGCGGCACGGCGGGCGTGATTCAACTGGGCACCATGGCGGTGCGCGGCATGTCGCTGGTTGCTACGGGCGGACTGGCGAACCCGATTGTGGCGACGGTGGAGAACACGCTGGCGGTGGTGCTCTCGCTGCTGGCGATTCTGGTGCCGATCCTCGCGGTGCTGGCGATTGGTGTGATCGCGTTCCTGATCGTGCGGAAGCTTCGGCAGCGCAAGCAGGCGCGGATGGCACTGGCGGTGGCGTGAATCGCGGCGTTAAAGCCAGCCGAGCTTCTTGAGGTCTTCGACAGGTTCTTCGAACGAGCAACTGCCGAAGCTGAGAGCGAAGGTTTCGCGAGCTTTGGCGACGGCACCGGTTTCGACCAGGTACTGATTCCAACCAAGGACTTGTTCGGAGACCCGGAAGTTTGCCGGGTCTTCTTCTTTGAGGATCTGGACGGTGGTGCGGGCGTCGATCTTGCCAAAGCGCACGAGGCAGGCGGCGATGAAGAGGTTGAGGAAGCCGTGCATAGTGTGGCACGCGCTGTCCTTCTCGTAGGTGAGGCGGAAGGAGCCGCGCACGGGATGGTGCAAGCCGGCGGTGGCTTTGAAGGGGACTTCGCTGGCGACGCAGGCGTGGAGGAATGCCGTCACTTCGTCAGAGGTCGGGAAGGCGTTACCCACGACGCCCCCAGTGCGGATCTTTGCGCCAGCGGGACTGCCTGAGAGAGATGCGACGAAGCCGCGGCAGTCCTGCGTGATGGGGAACTCGAAGAACGGGAAGAGGTCTTCGATCATCTGATCCATGATGCGATCAACCATGGCGGGATCGGTGACCTTGATTTCGCACATGTCGATGGCGGCGAGACCTTCGCCTTCGCGCGCATGTTTCTCGTTGAAGGCTTCGATCAGGTCGAGCGACTTGGTGATGTCGCCGTCGGCTTCGGGCTCGAGGAGCACGCTGAGTTGCCAAGGCTGGCCTGCGTCGGCCATCTCGCGGTAGCCGCTGGTGGCGAAGGAACCGGGCATGAGGGGGCTGGCGGCCTTTTCGAACTCGGCGAGGCGTGCGAGGGGCAGCACGAAGCGGCCCAGCATCCACTCGTGTTCGCTCATTTTGCATCGGTTGTAGGTCTCGACGGCGGGGGCCATGTCGAGCTTGGCCGGCGGAAAGAGTCCGGCGTAATCGATGAGATCGGCGAGGAGGCTTCGCATGCTGGCTGCTGGCATGCGGCATGGTAGCGGAAGTTTGGCGTGGGCTACTTCTTGAGGGCTTCTTCGCTCATTCGGATGATGCCGGCAAAGTTGCCCTTGGCCTGCTTAAGTTCATCCAGCGTTGCACGCAAGGCAGCGTCCGCGCCTTGGTCACCTCGCTTGAGCTTGGCGATGGCGATGTTGGCGCGGGTGGCGATTTTCTGCGGGGCATCGGCGGGAAGATTGTCGTTCTGCCAGGCGACGGTCTTATCGAACGCGACGATTGCGTCGTCGTAGCGGCCAAGTTCGCGGTAGGCCTGGCCCAGACTGGTCCATGCGGCGGCGTTGCCTGGGTGCTTGCTGCCGAACGCGGCCTGATAGTGCTCGGCAGCGAGTTCGAGGTGCTCCACGGCAGCAGCGGCGTTGCCTGAGCGTACCAGCGCGAGGCCAAGACTGGCGCGCGAGGCGAGAACGAGGGGGTGCGTCGGGCGCAACTGCTTTGCGCGCATGGTGACTGCCTGCGAAAACGACTCGACTGCGAGGTCATACTTCTGCTGACGCAGGTACACATCGCCCATGTTGTGGTAGGAGTACGACGCGGGGAGGAAGTCGTCGGTGTAGACCTTGTTCTTGATGGCGAGGGCTTCGCGGTGGGTTGCGAGCGATGCGTCGACGTCTCCGAGCGCCTTCTGCACGGCGCCAATGTCGTTGAGCAACGACGCTTCGAATGCGGTGGGCGTGCCTGCGCTGCGGGTGCGTTCGCGCGTGAGGACATCGCGCAGGGCCTTGAGGGCGGCGTCGTTCTCGCCCGTGAAGAACAGGACCTGAGCGCTGTCGGCGTCGGCTTCGAGACGCGACTCGTCGGTCGCGGGCATCGTGCCAAAGAACTGCTGGGCGGCGGCGAGCAGGGGCTGGGCTTCGTCGGTCATTCCCAGGGCGAGCATGGAGCGGCCGATGGCCTGCTGGGTGGCAGCGCGGGTTGCGGCGTCGCTGATGGGGTGCTCTTCCATCGCGTCGCGTGCAGCGAGCAGTGCTTCGCCCAGTGTGGTTTCAGGGCCGCTGTTGCCGATGTCGGCGGCGGTGATGGTGTCAATGAGGAAGTGCTTGGTTTCGCGCAGCTGCGCGTTGGTAATGACGAGCGTGTCGCGCTGCGTGCGAATCTGCTCGCGCTGGCGATACAGCGTGACGGTTGCAACGCTGAGTAACGCGATGACTGCCGCAGTTGTGACAACTCCCACAGCGTGACGGCGGACGAACTTGCTGACACGGTAACTCAACGTGTCGCGACGGGCCTGCACAGGGAGGCCCTCGAGGTAGCGTTGCACTTCGGCGGCAAGTTGTTCGGCGCTCACGTAGCGGCGCTGCGGCTCCTTTCGCAGAGCCATCATGATGATGTTGTCGAGATCGCCTCGCAACTGGCCGCGGAGGCGGGTGCTGGAGACACCGCGGGTTTTGGCGGTGTCGACTGGCACGCGGCGCTCGGTTGGCACATTTGCGGAAGCGACGGGAGTCGCGGGAGTGGCGGGCGCGGTGCTGCGGATGCGTGTGGCTTTGATGGTGACCGCTTCACTGGGGACGGGCGGCACCTGCAGACAGACGAGGCGCTTGACCTCTTCCGTCGTGCGCGGACCAAAGTAGTACGGGCGGGCGCCGGTGAGCAGTTCGTAGAGCACAACTCCCAGCGAGTAGACATCGCTCGCGGTGGTGATGGATGAGCCGTCGACCTGCTCGGGACTCGCGTACTCGGGGGTCAGGCGGCGATCGGTTTCGGCGGTGACATTGCGGACATCGCTCTTGAGCCACTTGGCGATGCCAAAGTCGAGCAGCTTCACCTGGCCTGCGGGCGTGACGAGGATGTTGCTGGGCTTGATGTCACGGTGGATGACGAGCGACTGGTGGGCGGCGTGCACCGCGTGACAGGCCTGCATGAAGAGTCGCAGACGTTCGCGAACGCTTAAGCGATTCTCGTCGCAGTAGGTATCAATGGGCTTGCCATCGACAAACTCCATGGCGAAGTAGGGACGGCCGTCGGCGGTGACGCCTGCGTCGATAAGACGCGCGATCGCTGGATTGTCGAGACTTGCAAGAGTCTGTTTTTCGTCGGCAAAGCGTTTGAGCACTTCTTCGCTGTCGAGGCCTCGTTTGACAACCTTGATGGCGACGACCTGCGCGAACTGGTTGTCGCTGCGCTGGGCTTTATAGACGGTGCCCATACCGCCGCTGGCGATGCGCGACGTGACGGTGAACTGACCGACACGAGCGCCGATAAGGGTGTCGTGGGTGTCGCTCTCGCGCGTGAGCTGCTCGACGCCTTTGCCAAGTGCTGGGGCATCGAGGAAGCCTCCCACTGCCGCCGCGCTGCTGACGAGAGAACGGACTTCCTGCTCGAGAGCTTTGTCACCTGCACAGAGTCGCACGATGACATCTTCGCGGTCGGCCTGCGCCATGCCTGCGACGTCGAAGTAGATGGACTCGGCGCGGCGGAAGCGAGACTGGCCGCCTTGTGTGGGCGTGTTACCCGCGGGGTTATCGATGGGATCGCTCATGGCGTGTTCGCGAGCTCCCGGTGCAACCAGACGCGGGCGAACTGCCAATCTCTTGCGACGGTGCTGGGCGAGACGCCCAGAGCGAGGGCGGTCTGTTCGACGGTAAGTCCGGCGAAGAAACGCAGCTCGACGACGCGGGCTTTTTGCTCATCGAGCGCGGTGAGACGAACGAGCGCAGCGTCGAGGCCGACGAAATCGAAGGTCCCTGCGTCGGGTGCCACGATGAGGGCTTCATCGAGAGCGACAGCGGCGACGCCACCACCACGCTTCAGGCGATTTCGCTCACGGGCGTGATCGGTCAGGATGCGGCGGATGGCGCGTGCGGCGGCTCCGAAGAAGTGAGCGCGGTTCTCCCACGGCGTTTGGTTGGGGCCCACCAGACGCATGTACGCCTCGTGCACCAGCGCGGTGGCCTGCATGGTTTTGGCTTTGCTCTCGTCGCGCATGAAGCGTTCGGCGAGCTCGCGCAGTTCGTCGTAGACGATGGGGAAGAGTTCGTCGGTCGCCTGCTGATCGCCGCCTTGGGCACGAGCGAGGAGCATCGTGACTTCGGGCTTGGGAGTGCTATTGTGCGGCTGGTTGGACGACACCGACGAGACCTCCGTGTTTGGGACCGTACCCAACATGCGACAAACACGCGGGTGGACTGTCAGATCGTTGTCAGAAATCATGCGGGCGGTAGAGTTGCACGTCTTTCGGCCCGGTAACGGGTCACAGAACGCCACGCCTCAACGACGAAGATGATCGCGAGAGCGGCAAGGGCGATCGCGACGACCGCGTTGATGACGCTGGGGTTGAGGTCGCTGCCAATACGGAACTTACCCGCGACGACATCGCGCAGACCGATCCAGATCTGGAGCGACAGCGCGATGGTGGTGATGGTGAAGACGATGACACAGGGAACGAAGGTGTACCAGCAGCGTTTGCCTTGGCGAATGAGCCAGACGGTGACACCCAGCAATGTGAGTGAGGCGAGCAACTGGTTGCTGGTGCCGAAGAGTGTCCAGTATGCGCGGTAGGCGGTGGGATCGGCGAGTGCGAGTGCGGCAAGAGGAATGGTGACCGTCGCGAGTGCCGCAGCCCACTTCGCCAGCGGCTGGCTCATGCCCAGCAACTCGCAGAGGAGGTAGCGACCAAGGCGCGTCGAGACATCGAGGGTGTCGAAGACGAAAGTGGAGAAGGCCATGGCGCCGAAGGTGGCGGCGAAGAAGAAGGCGTCTTTGCCCAGGAAGACGCTGAGGAAGCTGGCGAGACCATCGCCATAGACGCGCGCGGCGGGAAGGTTCTTGGATTCTGCAGGTGAGAGCATCATGACGGTGGCGAGGGCGATGATGGCGACGAAGCCCTCAAGCAGCATGGCACCAAAGGCGACTGGCGTGCAGTGACTTTCCTTCGAGACCTGACGACTGGTGGTGCCGCCACAGATGAGGCCGTGGAAGCCGCTGCATGCGCCGCACGCGATGGTGACAAAGAGGAAGGGGAAGATGAACGTGGTAAGGCCCGGCGCACCGGCATCGCCTCGCAGTGTGGGCAACGGGTTGAGCAGGTTGGAGACGTTGTCGCCCCACATGGGCTGCTTGATGTCAAAGTTGCCGAAAAGGATGCCTGCGACGCCCACGGCGATGGCGACGTAGAGGACGAAGCCGCCCAGGAAACCGCGCGGCTGCTGCAGGAGCCACATGGGCAGCATGCTCGTGATGAGGCAGTAACCAAGGATGACGGCGACCCACGTGCCCGCGCCGAAACTGAGGACATCATCGAACTTGGTCCCGGCCCAGACGCAGGCGAAGGTTGCGGGCACGAAGATGAGGGTGACGAGCCAGACTGGCGGCTTCAGGAAACGTTGGATAACGCCAAGCAGCAGGGCGAGAAGCATGTAGAGCGTGCTGCTCATGGCGACCGCGCCGCCTTTGTTGAACGTGGTGGCGAGGCCCTCGAACTCTTCGTTCTTGCCGACGAAGGAGTCGGCGGTGATCTGCGTGAAAGCGATGATGACGTAGAGCAGTGCGAGCCAGATGAACCAGAGGAGCGCGAGGCCGGCTCGCTTGCCGAGATTCTGTTTGGCGATTTCTGCGATGCTGTGAGCGCCGTGGCGCACGCTGGCAACGAGCGCGGAAAAGTCGTGTACGGCACCGATGAAGATGACGCCCAGCAGGATCCAGAGGACGCAGGGCCCCCAGCCGAAGGCGGTGCACGCGAGGATGGGGCCGGCAATGGGACCGGCTGCGGCGATGGCGGAGAAGTGCTGGCTGAGCAGATAGAAGGGCTTTTCGGGCACGAAGTCGACACCGTCGTTCTTTGCGACAGCGGGAGTTGTGCGGGCATCGTCGAGGTTGTACTGGCGGGCGATAAAGCGGCCGTACGTGAAGTAGCCGACGATGAGGATCGCGAGAACGCCAAGCGCCAGCAACGTCAGACTCATATGCGAGGTGTACCACAAGCAACGTGGCGCGTCAAGGGCACAGGCTCATGCGACAAGAAAAACGCTCAACGAAGGTCGAGCGTAGAACGTTGACACGGTTGGAGACCGGATCGCCTATGAGCAGGGCCCCCCCGCGAGAACGCTGAAGTAATCGACGATGTCCTGGTCTTCGGGGAACACACCGTTGTTATTGAAGTCGATGTCGGAGCAGGTGTCGGTACTGCACTGACCACCAGCGAGCACGACGAAGTAATCGATGATGTCCTGATCTTCCGGAAAGACACCGTTGCCGTTGAAATCGATGGAATCGCAGCCACGCTGCCTGAGTTCAGCGACGAAGTTAGCGACGCCCGTCACGGGATCGGGACCGAAGGAGAAGAGACTCCAGGAGTTGCCGTTGAAGAACGAGGCGTTGTTGGTGTAGAAACCAAGCGACTGTCCAAGCGTGCTGGAACACATGAAGCCGAACTGCCCGTCGCTATCGAAGTTGCTCACACCAATGGCCCAGCCGAAGTTCTGGAAGCCTCCGCGGGTGCGGGTGGGGACGATCGGCACCACCACTTCGATAGTGCTCAGACCGCCGCTTTCGGACGCATTCGGCAGCGTGACATCCTCGATCGTCACTTGGTAAAGCAGATCGCCCGAACCGAAGACCAGCCCACTGGGGTCGCCGTCGTGCAACGTGAAGTTAATGTCGGTCGAACCGGCGCGAGTGCTGTTGAAGACCGCTAGCGTCAGGCGAAGTTCACAGATATCCACGGCCTGGTCAGAGCCTGAGCCGAACCAGCCGCTATCGCCATAGCGCACGTTGGCGGGCGTGGAACTGGAGAACGGCACGAAGAAGCCGTTGTTGATTGTGTTGAAAAAGACCGCCGGACCGCACGCGAAGGACGTACCAGCGGCGGCGCAAACACAGAAAGCTGCAAGTAGACGCATAATGAGCCTCCCTTTGTCTTTCCCACCACGACAAGCATGGAGTGTATGCGAGAGCATTGCTGGAATGAGAGCATCCGACCTTGCGCGGATGGCGACTCTGGCTCCGCTAACCTCGTCCATGCAAGTTCACGTTCGCGTTCCCAAGGGCCATGCCGTCGCACTTGAAACCACGTTGCTGCTGCACGGTGTGCCTGCGAGTTCATCGCTCTCGCTTGCGCACGATCTCGCGGCGGATGTGCGCAGCGCTGGGGCCCAGCCTGCGCTTGTGGGCGTCGTGCAAGGTGAAGCGATTGCCGGCCTGACCGATGGTGAACTACAGACCCTTCTCGCTGCGCCCAAGGTGCCGAAGGCCAACACATCGAATCTGGGTGTTCTCCTGGCGCGACGATCGCATGCCGCAACAACGGTGAGCACGACGATGGAAATTGCGGCGGCCGCTGGCGTTCGCGTCTTCGCGACCGGTGGTCTGGGCGGCGTACACCAGGGCTGGACGCAGCACCTGGATGTCAGTGCGGATCTGATGGCCTTTACGCGGTTTGCAGTGGCGGTTGTGACGAGTGGCTGCAAGAGCATTCTTGATGTGGTTGCCACCCGCGAACTGCTGGAGACGCTGGGCGTGCCCGTGGCGGGCTTTCGGACGGATCGATTCCCGGCGTTCTACACGCGTGAGAGCGCCGCTGGCGTTGATGTGCGATTTGACGACATGCAGGAGCTTGCGAAGTTTGTGAGAATGGAACTCGCGCGGACCGGGAGGGGGGTGGTCGTCGCAAATCCGATTCCGCATGAAGATGAGATTCCTGCGGAGCAATTTGCACAATGGCTTGTGCAAGCGCAGGAGAGTGCAGCACGAAGCGGGGCATCGGGTCGCGATGCGACCCCCGTCGTGCTGGGACAGTTGCACACACTTTCCGCCGGCGCGACGCTACGGGCCAACATCGCGCTGGTACGAAACAACGCTCGAGTTGCGGGGCAACTGGCAGCCGCCATGCACGCACTCGATTGATGGGCGAGAGGGACGACTTTCCCGGACTTTCCCCCAACAGCACGGAAATTCCGCATCTACAAACGGGGAGATGCAATAAACACTCCGGTGCGGCGTATAGGCTTCCGATACCATAACGTCGGATGCGTGATCATCCGCGGAGGCATGTGCATGACGGTTCGCTCGCTTGGTGTTGTCGCTTTGGTCGCAATGGCTGGTTCGGCGCTTGCGCAGGACTCGGTGTCGCGCAACGCGAACGGCGGCAGCGGATTGCCCGGTGACGCCCTGAGCCCTTGGGCAACCGGCGTGGGTCAACGTGCGGCGTATGTGGTCGATCTGCGCATGTTCAAGACCTCGGGCGGGACGACATTGGGCATCGCGCCGCTCGTGAAGAGCCCTCGCGTGAATCCAGGGCGTTTCAACATGGTCAACGGCCCCACTGCCATTAGCGGGGCTCTGCAAACCGGCATCAGCATCCCGGCGGGCCCGTATGCGGTGTGGTCGCAGGCCGGCGGTGGACTGAACGTGGCGGAGAATGATGCATCGCTCAACACGAACATGACACCCGGCCCAACCGGCAGCGGCTTTGGTGTCGCTGTTCTGGACTTCGATGATCAGACTGTGGCGCAGAACTCGGTCTTCACTAACGTCATTCACGCCTCGCGCGTGGCGTTTGACCCGGGCACGCCGGATCGGCTGTACGTCACGCGCGTGACAGCGGCGGTCAATGCGGCGCAGGGGCAGCCGGACCGATCGCAGTTTGGGCTCGGTGCCGTGGATGCGCAGGGGAATGTGGTCTTTCGTGCGGACGGGTTTGCTGCGAGCGGACCTGCGACCTCGATTATCCAGGGTGACAACTACTTCCGCGTTGTCTCGTCGGCGCGGAGCAGCGGGTCGATCAATGTGATTGACAACGCCGGGGCCACCAATGGAGCGGCGACAAACTGGCTGCTGCAACGCAGCACGACACTGCATGCCGTGCCCAATGCGCTTGGTGACCGCTTGGTGGGCGCGAACTTTGTTGGTGCGCTGGCAGTGGAATCGACCCCGGGCAGCGGTTTGACAACGACGACTTCGCACCGGCCTGGCACGGTGGATCATCGTGGCGCGGTTGCCACCAATGTGCTGCCAATCTGGACGGGCACGGCGGGATCGGGCGCGATCGTGGCGCGCAGCTCGGGTGGCGGCGGCAAGGCTGACACGATCAGCGTCTTTGGCTTTGATGGATCGCTCAATGTTGTCGCGGTGCGGTCACTCACTTTGCCCGCGAACATCAGTGACGCGTGTGACGGCTTCAACTGGCCTCTGACGGGCGGTGACTTCAGGCAGTATGACAGCCAGCAGGTCTTCCGCGGTGGCGCGAGCGCCGCGGCGGTGGGTCGCGATCTTGCCGGGAACGGGCTGGTCGCTGCTACGTTGTACAACGGTTCGCAGAGCGCAAGCAACAACCCGATCAATGCGATCGCCGTCGCGAAGTTTGATCCTGCAACCAGCACGCCGGCGGCATGGACGGTCGCGGCCTGGGTTGCGACGACGGGAAGCGACGGCAAGGACCTGATTGGCGACAACGGCGCGGATGGCGCGCCGAACACAAACGATGCGGGCGAGGGCGACGGCGTCGTAAACAACCTGGACGCGCCCATCGGTCGACTGGCGAGCTTGAGCGAAGCGGGCAATGGCCTCGTGGGACCCAGCATCTCGGCACCGGCATTTGACGCAGCGGGCAATGTGTACTTCATCGCATCGGTCGCGCTCAAGAAGCGCCCCGGTGTGGTCGTGGTTGATGACTACCAGACTGCGCTGGTGCGCGGCGTGCTGAATGGGGCGACGAACTGCTACACGCTGGAAGTCGTCGTTGCCACGGGCGATACTTTTGCCGGTCGCAATAGCAACCGGCCCTACCGGGTGACGTACTTGGGACTGGCGGACGGAGACTCGATCGCGAGCTCATCGCTGTGGTCGAGCAGTGTGGTGAACCAGCCTTGGAACAACGTGGCGAACGCAGCCCTCGCGCAAGACGCGCCGCAGCATGTGGGCGGCATCGCTCTGTCGGCCCGCGTGGTGTACGACACGGATCAGAACGGACAATTCCAAGATCCGACTGCGGTAGGCGGCGTGCAGACCAGCGCTGATGAGGCGTACAACGTCGCCCTGTACGTCGGAAACATCACGCCTTTGGCGGGTTGTGATTCCATTGACTTCAACAACAATGGCGTCTTCCCGGAAGACCAGGATGTGATCGACTTTTTCAGTGTTCTGTCGGGTGCTGCGTGCGCAACGTGCAACGACATTGACTTCAACAACAATGACGTGTTCCCCGAAGACCAGGACGTGATTGACTTCTTCAACGTGCTGGCGGGCGGCGAATGCTCGTAAATTGAGGGTAACGAGATCCGTTGCCGTGCGAAAGTGTCTGCATGAAGACGCAAGCTTCACGAGCGGGTTTGGCGGCAGCAGGCGGCATTGTGCTTGGCTTTGTGGTGCTGCTGGTCGTCGGCATCTGGACTGACAGCATTTCCCGCAGTGATACGGCCATCTTCGCTGCGCTCTTTGGCGCGGTGATCGCATCAACGGTGCCACTGCTGGCACAGTCAAGCCGGCGGAGCAAGTGCACGCGGCCGTGATGCAATCGACAGGCCAACAAGCGTGTTGAGAGCATCGTCTGCGAGAGCGGCAGCGAATCTCATGCTTCGGAGCGGCATCAAAGCCGTGTCAGAGGCAGATATTCATGGAAGCCGACGCAGCAGATTCTCGTTCTCCCTTGTCGCCTCAGCCGGGCGGACTTGTCCACAGCTATCAGAAGTACGACCCCAAGAACTTCCCCTCGCCTACGGCTGAGCCGCCTGATCTTGCATCGGCGGCGATGAATCAGATGCTGATGTACGGCGACATGCGTGAGTTGACGGAGGAAGAACTCGCGCGAGCGGTGCGACTGGATCCAAGCATGTTTCCGCGGCTGGGCCCGAGCCTTGACGCCCTGCGGGCAATGCTTGAGGAACGCAAGCGCAAGATTCTGGAGAAATACGAAACGTCTGCGGCGCAGCAACAAGCAGCTCGCGGCTTTGTGCAATCGGCACGTGAAACGCAGCCGCCGGGCAACATGCGGCGAGCTTTCGAACAGGCGGTGCGCGAGGAACAGATCGGCGATCTGGAAGACCTGTACTACAAGCAGAAGGACGACCAGAGCGAATTCTCGCAACAACTCGTGCAACTGATCAATGCGCTTGGCGCCAAGTACGAGATTGATGAGCTTTCAGGCAAGTACAGCTTCACCGGGCGTGAGGGCATGAGCGTTGAGCAGGCCCTTGAAGTGAAGAACGAGCTGCAGACGATTGACAAGCTCCTGGAGCAGCTCAAGCAGGCGAAGGAGAATGCGCAGCTTGCGATCATCGATATGGAGTCGATGCAGGAACTCGCTGAGAACGCGGGGATTGATCAGGAGCAGATCAACGAGCTGAACGAGATTCAGCGGCAGATTGAAGACTACTTGCGGAATGAAGCAGCTCGCCAGGGGCTTGATCGGACGAGCCAGGGATTTCGGCTTTCGCCCAAGGCTCTGCGGCTGTTTCAGCGGCACCTGCTGACGGAGATCTTCAGCGATCTGCAGGCGGCGCGGTCGGGCCGGCACACGGGGACTGTGACGGGCGAAGGTGTTGTTGAGATTGAGAAGACCAAGCCGTATGAGTTTGGCGATAGCGCGACGAATGTGGATGTGGTGGGCAGCGTGCTGAATGCATCGGCTCGACTGGCAAGTGCAGGCCCTCGCAGCGGCGATGAGCCGTGGCGGGCATCGCTGGATGATCTGCAGATTCATCTGACGCGCAACAACCCCAAGTGCGCGACGATGGTGCTGATGGACATGTCCGGGAGCATGCGCTATGACGGGCAGTACATCCACTGTAAGCGCATGGCTCTTGCACTGGACGGCCTCATTCGCACGGAGTATCCGGGTGATTATGTGGGCTTTGTGGAGATGTACAGCCTCGCGAAAATTCGGCGTGTGAGCGAAGTGCCCATGATGTTGCCAAAGCCCGTGAGCATTCATGCGCCTCGCGTGAGGCTGAAGGCGGACATGAGCAATCCGCGCATGAGCGAGATGCAGTTGCCCCAGCACTTCACGAATATTCAGCACACGCTGCAACTGGCACGGCAGGCACTGACCGCACAGGACACGCCCAATCGTCAGATCATGCTGATAACGGATGGATTGCCCACAGCGCACTTTGAGGGCAAGGATCTGTACTTCCTGTACCCACCAGACCCGCTGACGGAGCAGGCCACGATGCGGGAAGCGATGCTGTGCAAGCGAGCAGGCATCACGATCAACATCTTCCTGCTGCCGAGCTGGAGCCAATCAAGCGAAGATATTCAGTTCGCGCATCGCCTGGCGGAAACGACACAAGGGCGGGTCTTCTTTACGGGCGGGCGCGACCTGGACCGGTATGTGGTGTGGGACTACGTGAAGCAGCGGCGACGTGTGATCGGCTAACGCGCTCAGGCCACGCCCCACTGCTCGCGCATCTTGCGAAGGCGGGCAAGGACATCTTCAGTGCTTAACTTGGCTGCTTCACGCTCAACCACCAAGGGGAACGAAAGCGGAGTGAACCTCTGCGTCTCGACCATAACAATCTTGGCTTGGGCGAGGCGACTCATGCAGCGCCCCAGACGTGAGCCTTCAAAATGGCGGTCGAGGACTTCTCGTCGGGCTTGTTCGAGCAGCATGTTCTGCGGGTCAAACTGTGCCAGCACATCAAAGATGAGTGTGCTGCTGGCCTGCACGTGCTTGCCCGTCTTCTTTGCGCCAGGAATGTTCTGAAGCACCAGGCCGGCGACACGGGCAATCTCGCGGAAAGCGACTTTGGCGAGTTGGCTCATGTTGACGCTGGCAGCCGCGTCGTCAGTGAGTGACTCGCTGCTGAAGAGCGAGGGACCAAAGAGCTCCTTAAACGGATATGACTCGGCGCTGAGGATCTCCAGGCCGTAGTCGTTGACGGAGATGGAAAAGCTGCCCTGCACGCGGCGCGCGAGCCGAAGGGCGAGAATCGCGGCGAGCCCGGCGTGGACGAGGCGGCCCTCGAAGGGAAAGACGAACAGATGCGAGCCTTCGCGCGACTGAGCCGTTTCGATGAGCAGTTCGTCGTGGGCGGGTATGCGAGAGAAACGCAACTGCGTCTGGGCGAGTTGGCGGGCGGCGAGCAGTTCGGCGGGAGCGCTGTCGGCGACACCCGCGCACAGTTGCTCAAGCGCATCACGCATGCCGGCGGCGAGGCTTTCACTGATGGGAAGTTTCGTTCCCGCCCAAATGGGCGTCGTCGCGACGTTACCTGTGGCGGGCTTGACGAAGACCACGCAGTCGCGAATCTCGATGAATTGCAGCGTTTTGCCTGCGAAGACGAATCGCTGTCCGGCTCTCAGATTGGTGATGAAGTTCTCGTCGATGGTGCCCAGTCGGCGACCGGTGTTGTAAACGATATCGAGTGTGCCATCCGCCACGATTGTGCCGACGTTCATGCGGTGCGTCTGGGCGATGCGTTTGTTGAGGACGCGGCAGACGCCATCTTCGCACCGGGTGATACGACGAAACTGCGGATAGGCGTGCAGGACGCCGCCCTCACAGACTAGATGCATGGCCCAACCAAACTCTTCACGCTTCAGGTGGCGATAGCTCCATGCGCGGCGCACGTGATCGAACAACTGATCTTCGCGAAAGCCGCCGCCTAACGCGCACGTGACCAGGTGCTGCGCGAGCACGTCGAGCGGAGCAGACATTGCGTGGCGCGCCTCTACCTCACCCGCTGCGATGGATTGACGCGCGGCGGCGATCTCGACCAACTCAAGATGGTGTGTGGGGACACAGGCGATTTCACAATCCGCGTTGGGACGGTGGCTGGCGCGTCCGGCTCGCTGAATGACGCGTGCGATGCCCTTGGGTGAGCCGATTTGAACGACCTTCTCGATAGGTGAGAAGTCGACGCCAAGGTCAAGACTGCTGGTAGCGACCACGATGCGAATGTCACCGGTTTTCAGGCCTGCTTCGACACGTTCTCGCTCTTCACGGTCAAGACTGCCGTGATGCAGGGCCATGCGGTCAACCCAGTCGGGACGTTGAAACGAGATGGCGGCAAACCAGCGTTCAGACTGCGAACGTGTATTGACAAAGACAATCGTGGGTACATCGAGCGAAAGCTCCTTGAGCACGTCGGGCAGCATGTTGAGGCCCAGATGCCCCGCCCACGGGAGTCGCGAGAGATCATCCGGAATGATGGCGCGAACGTTGATGGCACGCGACATGTCGCCACGGACGACGACGGCGTTCTGGTCTTGCGTACCCACGAGGGTGCGGAGGGCATCGTCGCTATTGGGAAGTGTGGCGGACATGCCCCACGTGCGCATGGACGGCGCGAACTCGCGAAGTCGCGTGAGACTGAGTTCAAGCAGCGTGCCACGCTTGCTTACGAGCAGTTCGTGCCATTCATCCACGATGATGCAAGCAAGCTGCGAGAACTGATCCGCTGCGTCTTCACGCGTGAGGAGCAGCGCGAGACTTTCGGGCGTGGTGACGAGCACTTCGGGCATGCGCGTGCGCTGCTTTGCTCGTGTCGCGCTGCTTGTGTCGCCTGTGCGACTTTCGACTCGAAAGGGCAACTTCAGATCGTCTACCGGTCGCTTGAGCGCAAGTTCGATGTCTCGCGTGACCGCGCGAAGCGGTGTGACGTAGAGAATGCGAAGACGCGATGCGTCGAGCGGCGTGCGCCGGTCTTCGGCCATGAGCTGCATGAGCGGGCTGAGAAAGGCGGCATAGGTCTTGCCGCTTCCCGTTGGCACCTGCACAAGTCCGCTCTTGCCGTCGGCATATGCGGACCACGCGTCACGCTGGAACTGCCAAGGCGTCCAGCGATTGTGCGCGAACCATGCCTCAATCCGGGCGAGAGGCGTCGGCATCGGGCCGACGTCGGTCGGCGGCGACACGGACTTTGGGGACCTTCGCGGCATGGGGGATGATTGGATAGCTGGAGCGTGACAGTACGGCTTGGGTGCGAGCGAGCATCTGCCAAGGGTTGGGAGGCGAAGAGTGGACGTGGCGAATCCCGCGATGATCATGATGATCGCTCTAGTCCATGCGGCAGCGGCGTGTGCGATGGCTGGGGTGCTGTGGATTGTGCAGCTTGTGGTGTATCCAGCGTTTCATCTTGTTCGCCCGGATGATTTGCCGTCCTATGCCGCGAGACATGCGACACGCATAACGCCTGTCGTCGCGCCGCTCATGCTGGTTGAAGCTGCTGCATTTATCGCGCTGATCGTGCTGCGTGCACCGTTGCCGACGTGGCTTGTCATCGCAGGCGGCGTGACGCTGGTTGTGAACTGGCTTTCAACGTTTCTCTGGCAGGTGCCCCTGCATGGACGCCTGCAAGCGGGTGACGCGGCGGCGATCGCGCGTCTGGTCGAGAGCAACTGGCTGCGGACAGTCTGCTGGTCAAGCCGTGCTGTGCTGGGCTGCGTGATTGTATGGTCGCTCACGCAGGACGGAACTTTCGCAACATGACGACTCGCCAACGAATCAATCGCTCCGTCCGCAACATGATTGTCGTTCTGGGCGATCAGTTGAGTCATCAGTCCGCCGCGCTGCGTGACATGGACGTGAAGCAGGACGTGGTGGTGATGATGGAGGTGTGCGAGGAAAGCACGCACGTGCCAAGCCACATCGCGCGCACGGTGCTGTTCCTGTCAGCCATGCGGCACTTTGCGGCGGAACTGCGTGAGCGCGGCGTGCGTGTGTGGTATGGCGAATTGGACGATGCGACGAACACGCAGAACTTCTCGCATGAAGTGGAGCGAGCGGCTGCCGAGATGTCACCCCAGCGCGTTGTACTGATGCAGCCGGGAGAGCATCGAGTTGCAGCGATGGTGCAGCAGTGGAACAAGACACTCGGCGTGCCGGTGGAGGTGCGGGCAGATGATCACTTCCTGACCACGCATGAGCAGTTTGCGGCGTGGGCGAAGGGACGCAAAGAGCTCACGATGGAGTACTTCTATCGTGAACAGCGAAAGCGCCTGTCCGTGCTCATGGAAGATGACGGCAGGACGCCTTTGTCGGGCACGTGGAACTATGACCATGAGAATCGCCTTTCCTTTGGCAAGACCGGGCCGAGCCCACGTCCCAAGCGGCCGGTGCGATTTGAACCAGATGCCATCACGCGTGATGTGATTCGCGTGGTACAGGCGAAGCTGCCCGGGCTGCCGGGCAATGTTGCGCAGTTCGCGTGGCCCGTGACGCGTGCGGACGCGCTCGTTGCGCTGAAGGACTTCGTGAAGCATCGCCTCGCGGGCTTTGGACCTTATGAGGATGCGATGTGGACGGGCGAACCCGTGCTGTATCACAGCGGGCTTTCAGCAGCGCTCAACCTGAAGCTGCTTGATCCGCGCGAGTGCGTAGAGGCCGCGCTGGCGGCGCATGCCAAGGGGCAGGCTCCGCTGCAGAGCGTGGAAGCGTTCATTCGACAGATCATCGGTTGGCGCGAGTTCATTCGCGGGGTGTACTGGCTTGAGGGGGAAACGTACAACCAGCGCAACTACCTGCAGCAGCACGGAGCGTTGCCCAGTTTCTACTGGACGGGCGATACGCCCATGCGATGTTTGCGTGAAACTGTGTCGCAGGTCGTGGACAGCGGATTCGCGCATCACATTCAGCGTCTCATGGTCATGGGTAACTTCGCACTGACGAGCGGCGTGCACCCGCGCGCGGTAAGCGACTGGTTTCTGGCGATGTACGTCGACGCGATTGACTGGGTGACGCTGCCAAACACGCTGGGCATGGTGATGCACGCAGATGGCACGGCGAGCAAGAAACCTGTCGTGGGGACAAAGCCCTACTGCAGCAGCGGACAGTACATCAAAAAGATGAGCAACTACTGCACGGGCTGCAAGCTTGACCCGTCCAAGCGAACGGGCGACGACGCGTGTCCGTTTACGGTGTTCTACTGGGACTTCCTGCATCGGCACCGCGATAGGTTCGCGAAGAACCCGCGCATGGCGCAGATTCTTGGAAACCTCGACCGGTTCGGTGAAACCAACGTGCAGCAGATCACTGTTTCGGCCAAGAAATTGCGGGAGAAGTTCGGGATTGGCGCTATTGATCGGCCTCGCTCGGACAGCGAAGCCAGCGGGCGCACATACGTCGCCAGTAGGGCACCGGGCACACCGACTCCGCGTGGGTTGTTTGCCTGAAAATTGCTGTTTGTGGGCTGTTTGTCGCATGCCGTGGTAAATCCCGAAAGTCCGCCGGTACGAAACCACACCAACGCGTGCGGCTCGTCCGCTCGCACTCACGACGAGGTACCGCATGCGCGCTTTGGTATGGTTCCGTTCCGATCTTCGCACACTTGATAACGCTGCGCTGTTTCATGCCGCGAAGGCAAGCGATGGTGGTGTCGTTGCGCTCTTTGTCGTCAGCCCGGGCCAGTGGAAGCAGCACGATTATGCGCCAGCCAAGGTTGATCTGATGCTCCGGACGCTTGCGGAGCTGTCGCATGCGCTTGGACAGTACAACATAGCACTGAAAGTGCGAGTGGCGGACCGAATTGCAGATGTGCCGGGCGTCGTCGCTCAGACGATGAAGGAGTTTGGGTGCGACACATTACACTACAATAAGGAGTACGAGCTGGACGAGGTGCGTCGCGATGAGAAGACCGCGGCGCTCATTCAGAAGGCGGGCGGCAAGGTGTTCGCCCATAGCGACCAGTGCCTGATCGAACCGGGTGATGTACGCACAGGCGAAGGCAAGTTCTTTACGGTTTATAGCCCGTTCAAGCGGGCGTCGTACAAGCTGCTTTCGTCGCAGGGCGGCGTGAAGGAGTTTCCCGTGCCCCGCAAGCAGCACGGCATGGTGAGTACGCCTGATGCAGTACCTGCAGTTGTTGAAGGCTTTGAGAGCTCAGTTGATCCCAAGTTCTGGCCCGGTGGCGAGAAGCACGCTCTGTCGCAACTACGGACCTTTGCTGAGAAGCACGTCGAACCGTACAAGGCGCAGCGCGACTTTCCCGGCATTCGCGGTACCAGCATGCTGAGCCCGTACCTGACGATCGGGGCCATCTCGCCTCGCCAGTGCATTGTGGCGGCGGTGCAAGCGAACACACATGCCCGCAAGAACAACACAAGCCCGTTTGACAGCGGGCCCGAAGGCATCACACATTGGATCAGTGAAGTATTGTGGCGAGACTTTTACATCCACATTCTGGTCGGCTTCCCGCGGGTGTGCATGCACCGCGCGTTTCAGCCGGCGACGGAAGCGATTGCGTGGAACGAAAATCCCAAGCACTTGGATGCGTGGAAGCACGGTCGGACCGGTGTGCCCATCGTGGACGCCGGCATGCGGCAACTGCAGCAAATGGGGTGGATGCACAATCGCGTGCGCATGATCGTCGCGATGTACTTTACGAAGAACCTGTTCCTCGACTGGCACGTCGGCGAGAAGTTCTTCATGCAGCACCTGGTTGATGGCTTCCTTGCGAGCAACAACGGCGGTTGGCAGTGGAGTGCCAGTACGGGCACGGATGCGGCCCCCTACTTCCGCATCTTCAACCCGATCAGCCAGAGCCAGAAGTTTGACGCAGATGGCACGTACATCAAACACTTTGTGCCTGAACTGCGAGAGGTTGAAGGTGACGCGATCCACGAACCGTGGACCATTCCAGGCTTGCTTCGGTCGCGCCTTGACTATCCGCAGCCGCTGGTTGATCTCAGCAAGACACGGGAACGCGCGATCGAGGCGTTTCGGGAGATCAAGGGTGTGTCGGCGTCTTGAACGCTCGCAGGCGCTTGTAGACGTCGACGTGGCGATGTCTTAAAGCAGGTGGCTTGATGACGCAAGATCGCGTGCCACCACGAGTTACTTCTGCATGGCAGCGAGCTTGTCCCACGCGAGGAAGAGCGTGATGATGTAGCCAAGCACGAGGCCCGCGTAGCCACCTTTGATGCGGGGGTCCTCTGTCTTGAAGAAGATGTAGTAAAGGATGTAGAACGCCGGCACGATCAAGCATGAAAGCAGCCAGCAGACGATGATCGCCAGACCCTGCGCCATGCTTTCGCGGAATGCAACAACGAGCATGAAGATGGCGAGCACCAGACTGGCCAAGCTGAAAATGCCAGCCGCGACGTAGCCGAACTGCTCCGTTGATTCGTTCATGAGCAGGACGCCCGGCGCGATACCGAGTACCAGATACACGATGAAGAACACCCACGGCGTTTCCGCCGTGAGAGGGTTCTCGAAGTTGCTCGCGGCAGACGGCGACTTGGCGGCCTTTGGAGCTTTCTCACGGACGACCTGCGTGCCCATGGTCTTGCCGGTTTGCAGGTTGTAGCCGCAGGTTGTGCAGATAACGGCGTTGGGCTGGAGGAAGGCTTTGCACTGCTGGCACGTCTTTGACGTGGCCTGCGCGCTGCTCTTCACCAGTTCAGCCATGACCGGGTCAATGCCCATTTCGCCACTCTGACGAGGGGACGCGGGCTTGGGCTGCTGGGGCTTGTTGGGCGTCGGGTCCGGCATCTCACATCTCCGCGAAGAAGCGAACAACCCGTTCGCGCGTGGGACAAGCCTACCACGACGCCCCCCAAAGAGCAACTGCGAGGCCTCCGGCAACTGTTCAATCGGCTCCGACCTGCGACCAGAGTTCCGCTGCTTCCCACGCTGGCTCCGAGAATGGGGCAAGTTGCATGACTTGCGCTAATGCTGCTCGCTGGACGGCGATTGCTTCCACATCGGTCGGCTTTGCGATTCGCAGGCCAGTCATCAGTTCCGACGCCCGCGCGACCGCCTGCTCTCGTTTGGTGCGTGCTGGCTCATCCACCCAACTAAGGGAGTCTGCGAAGCGTTCGGGCGTCGCCATCTGGTGGCCCATGCCTTCGAGGTCGTCCAGACGAACGGTCAGCCCGTCACCCTTCATGATCGCAAGGGCTCGGCGGATGTAGTCTTGGTTAGCGTCTTCGCTGCCGGTGATCGCGGCGAGTCGACCGAGCTTGAGCTGACGAAACTGCGCCCCAAGCGGTTTCTCGAAGTCGCCGCGCCAGTACTTGCCGTCGCTGCGCTTCATGTTTTCATAACTGCCCACGCCCACGATCGCCACGACGCCATCGATTATGTCGGGAGCGCATGCCCATGTATGGGATGCGATCTTGCCGCCGCCTGAGACGCCTGTGACGTAAATGCGGTCGAGATCGATCACGTAACGACCGCACGCGGTTGCGATGGCATCGAGCGTGAGCTGCATGCGATCGACGCGATGACGATCGTTGGGCACGTTTTCTGGAGCGACGGCTATGAAGCCAAGTTCATCCAGCGCGGGGAACATCGCTTCGGGAATGACGGCCTGCGGACCGGGGTGTACGTAGACGACAAGACCGCGTGCGATCTTCGGATCCATCTTTGCTGGCAGGCGCACGATCACGGCTTCGTCTTGCATCTTGCGTGTGGTCGCATCGAGCGCGACTCCGGCGTGCGTGAAGCGGGCTTTGAGCGTTGGGCCGTCCAGCAACACGAGTGAGGGCGTCAGCGCAGGGCCGGCAAGTCGTGTCGTGTGACCGGGCTGCGGGTCGTCGTTATGCGAAGTGAGCGAACCCGCGAAGCCCATGATGGGAATCATGGCCTGCGCGAATGCGTCATCGTTCAGCACCATGGCGTGCGTTTGCGTGGGTCCATCCGCAGCGATGAGGAACTGGCCCTTACCGTCGCGAAGGACATCGATCGCTTTGGAGACACCAGCGGCGAAGATGCGCAGTCGCAAGCAGACGCTTGCATCCGCCGGCATCGTGATGCGTTTGGTTGTGCCAACACGACCGAGCAAGCGCACGTGTTCACCCGTGAGCACTGCTCGAACACCGTGCTCACGAAGCACCATGGCGGGGTGTGCGGGGTTGGTTCCGGCGGCATCGCTGCCCGGTGCAAGCACGAGCGCCGTGTCGGGTTTGGCGCCTTCGATATCGAAAGGTCCCGCCAAAGTCGTTGTGGCTGTCACGATCGCTATCGCGGTTGCCCAGAATCGCATGGCAATCTCCGGCATCGAATATCGAGCGGCTGACGAACACAAGTCGTCAGCACTTCTCCACCGTCAGCATAGCGGATTCCCCCTTCACGCCATGTCAAACATGCCCACTGTGTCCACCACGCCCCCCACCGTCTCCACACTGGCTCAACTCCGCTCGTCCGGCTGGAGCAGCCGAAGCGTGAAAGCGGAGCTTCGTGCCAACGTCATCGGCGCGATGCGTGCGGGTGACAGTCTGTTCCCGGGGATCGTCGGGTACGAAGACACTGTGATTCCAGAAATCACGAATGCTGTGCTCGCGGGGCATGACATGCTCTTCCTTGGCGAGAAGGGACAAGCCAAAAGCAAGATCATGCGGCTGCTCGCACGTTTTCTGGATGAGTGGACACCCTACATCGACACAGCGACCGCACACGCGAAGGCTGGCACGGGTGTTTCACCTGTGCATGAGGACCCGTTTGCACCCATCACGCGACAAGGCAAGGACGCAATTGCGAAGCTTGGGGATCAGACGCCGATCGCGTGGTGGCATCGCAGCGATCGCTATGTGGAACGACTGGCACCGGGTACCAAATTCGCTGACATCATCGGCGAGATTGATCCGGCGAAGCTCCTCAGCGGCACAAGCATGGGCACCGAGGAAGCTCTGCACTTCGGCCTCATTCCGCGGATGCATCGCGGCATCTTCGCGATGAACGAACTGCCTGATCTCGATGATCTCGTACAGGTGGGTCTGTTCAACATTCTCGAAGAACGTGATGTGCAGATTCGCGGCTACCCGATCAAGTTCGACATCGACGTGCTTGTACTGTTCAGCGCCAATCCCAGCACGTACAACCGCAGCGGCAAGGTCATTCCGCAGCTCAAAGACCGCATCGGAGCGACGATCCAGACGCACTATCCCAGGCAGCGCGACCTTGGGATTGAGATCATGGAAGCTGCGGCGGGCGATACGTCACGAGATGTGATCGTGCCACGATTCATGAAGGAACTTGTCGAGCAGCTTTCGATCGCGGCCCGCGCAAGCAAGTACGTGGACCATGCCAGTGGCGTGTCGGCGCGATTCTCGATCGCAAACTACAAGACGATGATCGCCAATGCACAGCGACGCGCGATTGTGCTGAAGGAAAGTCCCGCAGTGCCGCGCATCAGCGACCTGGCCCACTTCCACAGCAGCGCGACAGGCAAGCTTGAACTGGATTTGATGGGCAGCCATCAGCTGAGTGAGAAGCAAGCCCTCGATGCGATCTTCGCGGAAGCGGTGAAGACCGTCTTTGCCGAATACGTCAGCAAGCACGGACTGGCGGACATTGGCGATGTGTTCGCGAAAGGCGTGAAGATTGAAGTGGGCGACATGCTACCCAGCGAGCACTATGGCAAGGTGCTGCAACGCGTGCCCAAAGTCTGGGAGAAGGCCTTTGAAGTGAATGCCAGCGATAACGCCGCGGTGCGTGCAAGCTGCGTGGAGTTTGTGCTGGCTGGCCTGTGGGCGAGCGACGTGATCAGCCGAGCCGAAAAGCACGGGCGGCTGAACTACGACATTCGCTGAGTGCCTGGACTCAAAGCTCGTCTGGACTGAGTGGCCCGACGGCACCAACGCGGCCGTGAGTCGTTCTCCGAAGTCGATTTGGCGGGTCAATTTGTCAGCGGGGACCCACGCCGCTATACTCTCGACCCATCGGGCGCATAGCTCAGCTGGCTAGAGCGCGGCTGTCACATAGCCGAGGTCACAGGTTCGAATCCTGTTGCGCCCATTCGTGTTTGCAAGCCGCCCACAAGGCGGCTTGTTGCATTTGGTGACTGGGCTTTCGAACGCGGTATTGCTATTGCTATTGATCAGCGGGCTGCCGCACGGCGTGCCGATAAATCTTTCAAGTTTTCGCGCCCACGAGATAGCTCGGGATGGGTAATCTATAGGGACGCGGCTGGTTTGGCCGTGTGGTTGGGCTTGGCACGGAGTGCCGCGTGCGGTTGGCCAGTGTGTGTGGCCGGCGATCGCACGATTCGCAAGGAGGCGGCTTATGGCGTCGCAGACGCTGGTTGATGGCGTGCACGTTGAGCAACAGGTGACGGATGCGGCGGCGCAGAGCGTTGCTGGCGTCGATGGTGCTGCGCCCGAACTTATCGCCGCTTCTGCCGGGCACGCCGTGAGAGTGGGTGCTCCGACGACTGTCCAGTCTTCCACTGGCCAATCTTCCGTTGATCGCGACTCCGCGGACAAGGGTCTGGGCATGCGGTTGGCGAAGCTCACGGTGCAAGGCTTCAAGAGCTTTGCAGACAACGTTGAGTTTTCGTTTGATCACTCCATCACCGGCATTGTCGGTCCCAACGGTTGCGGCAAGAGCAACGTTGTGGATGCCATCAAGTGGGTGCTTGGTGAACGCAGCAGCAAGAGCCTGCGCGGCACCGAGATGATCGACGTGATCTTCGCCGGCAGCGCGGGCCGCAAGCCCATGGGGATGGCGAGCGTCAAGCTGACGTTTGAAAACCCGGTGATGGAGGCGAAGCCGGCGTCGCAAATGCAGGCCGCGGAGGATGCGGAGCAGACAGCCCCGAATCCGGAGACGATGCAGACTGAAGGGAACGCCAACGCGACAGCCGCAGGTGCTTTCGATGAAGTCGCTGGGACTGAAGAGTCTGCGTCACCCAACAACACCGCTGGTGCGTCAGCATCTGACGCCGTATCGCTCTCGTCGCTCACTGCTCCCCTTCGTTCCTCCTCGATCCGCCGCAAGTTCGGGCGGCCACTCCCGGTTGATAGCGACATCGTTGAGATCGAGCGGCGGCTCTATCGCGATGGCGGCAGTGACTACCTGATTAACGGGAAGTCCGCGCGACTGAAAGACATTCGCGAGCTTTTCCTCGATACGGGCGTCGGGGCCGACGCGTACTCGATCATCGAGCAGGGCAAAGTCGATGCAATGCTCATGGCGAGCCCGCAGGAACGCCGCGTGATCTTTGAGGAAGCGGCGGGCATTGCAAAGTACAAGCAGCGTCGCATTGAGGCTTCGCGCCGGTTGGAACGTGCGGAAGCCAATCTCAAGGTGACGCGCGAAGAACTGGAGAGCACGGAACGTCGTCTGCGATTGGTGAAGGGCCAGGCGGCGAAGGCTCGCAAGTTTGTTGAACTCGACAGCGAACTGCGGGCGTGGCGCATGGCGCTGGCGTTTGATCAGTATGACGATCTGCGGACGCGCATCGACGGGCTGACAAGCCGTCAGGCAGAAACTGGTTGCGAGCAGGAAGCCGCCCGCGCGAAGCTGACGGAACTGGAAGAAGCCAAGCAGCAGTCCGAACTGGAGCGTCACGATGCGCAGCAACAGCACAAACAACTCGAACAAGCACTGCTGACCGCACAGCACTCACTGCAGCAAGCCCAGCAACGTCAGATGATGACGCAGCGGCTGGTGGAGCAGACGCAGCGCGAGAACCAGAGCGACACTGCGCTGCAAGCTGACTTGACGCAGCGTGAACAACTGACTGAAGTCGCAACGACAGACGCACGCGAAACGATCGCCGCGCTGCAAGAAAAGCTCAGCGAAGCCGAACGCCGCCTGCAGGAGTCGGCGAGCGCGAAGGCCGCGTTGCTTGAGCAGTTTGGTGAAAAGCAGCGTGTGAGCGCGCAGAAGAACGCGAATGCACAACGCATCGATCGCGAGCGTCTGCAGTTGCTTGCGAGCATTCAAGGCGATGAGAAGCGGGCGCTCGGCATCAAGGAGCAGGTCGAACGCGTGGCGGCGACGCTCGCTCGACTTGCCAACGACAAGGCGGGTGTTGAACAGCAACAGTCGCTCGCGCAAACGAAGGTTGATGAACTGAAGACACGGGCGGCGGAGCTTGAAGCGAACCTCAAGTCGCTTGACGAGCAAGTGAAGCAGCTTGGCAGCGACAGGCAGGCCCGCTCGGCGGAAGTCGCCAGCATTGATCAGGAACGCGTTCGAGTCGAAAGCCGTCTTGCAACGCTTGAAGAAATGACGCAGGCTCGCGTGGGCTTCGCTGAGGCGGTCCGCCGGGTCATGACGCTTCGTGACAAGCACACGGGCGAAGGCAATCCGTTCGCGGGCATCGTCGCACCCCTCGCTGATCTGATCGAGATTCGCAGCGACCTGGGCGCCAGTTCGGCGGAACAGCCTTCATTGGCTGCGGACGCGGGCAATGCTGTTGAACTTGCATTGGGCGATGATTTGCAAGCGCTGGTTGTGAGTGAGCTGGCCAAGCTGCCCGACGCGGACGCACTTGCGAAGGTTGGCGGGCGATTGACATTCGTTTCGCTGGCGAGCGAGCTGCCGACTACGACGTCGGCCCCCGTCACGATCGAAGGCGTGGACGGGGCGAGCATGGCGTCGCGCGTTGTCCATCTGCGTTCGCTTGTTGCCGCTCGCGATGGCGAACACAGCGAGCGGATCGTTGCGATTCTGGATCGCCTCCTTGGCGACACGTATCTCGTGAGCGATCTGGATGCGGCAACTCTGCTGCTGGCTGGTCCGCTCGCGGGCAAGCGGCTCATCACGCGTCGCGGCGATGTGATCGACACCCACGGACGCGTCACGGCGGGCCCCACCACTGCGGGCAATGCTGACAGCGCGACCAGCCTGCTGCGGCGTCGAGCTGAGCTCGAAGCCTTGCGCACCAAAGCTGCGGAGCTTGCCGCACAGCTTGCATCGCGTCGGGAGCTGCTCGCAAGCGTGGACAAAGAAGCGAGCGAGCTTTCGCAGAAGGCCAGCAGCGTTCGGAGTGAGCTGTCGCAAACCCAGCGCACCGCCGCGAGCGAGCAGGCCAAACTGGAACGCTTCGGTTACGACCTGCAGCGATTGCTTCGTGAAGCCAACAACGCGACGCAGGAGAGCGAACAGGCTCAACAGCGGTTGGCAAAGATTGACGCCGACTGTGCGACGATGCGTGAAAAGGCGCAGAGCCTGGGCCGACTTGCCGAAGAGGAACTCGCTGCGGCCAACGCGCTTGCTGAGGACGTCCGAGCGTTCCAGTCGCGGACCGACGCCGCGAGCGAGCAGGTTACTGCGGCGAAGGTGGAAGTATCGACGCTGAGCGAGCAGTTGTCGTCAGCACGGCGTGAACTGTCGCGACAGGAGAGCCTGCGCGACGATCTGGCTCGCCGCCTGCGCGAGGTAACGACCCGGCTTTCACATCATGAAGGGCGACTGGCAGAGCATGCTGTCGCCATCAACGAAGCGATCGCGACCATTGCAAACGCGACGACGCAAGGCGAGGAACTCACGCAGCAGCTCGCAACGGCAACGACGACGCTTGAGGAAGTCTCGGCGAAGGTGACGGCGCTGGCTGAGCAGGTCCACACGGCCCGCCAGCATGCTACAACGCTTGAGCGTGACTTCCACAGCCTCGAAGTTTCTCGCCGCGAACTCGAAGTGAAGCGCGAGAACATGGAAGAGCGCACGATGCAGGAACTGGCTATCGACCTGCAGGTCGAGCATGCCAGCTACCGCGAACTCATCGCAAGCGATGTCGCACGTGTTGACCACACGATCGCCCAGCACACTATCGACGAGCTCAAGAGCCTCATTCGCAAGCTTGGCAGCGTGAACCTGGATGCGATGTCTGAAGAACAGACGCTCGAGGGACAGAATGAAGCGCTCGTGAAGCAGGTTGCGGACATCGAGGCGGCTCGCACGCAGCTCGTTCAGCTCATCGATGAACTGAACCAAGTCAGCAAAGAACGCTTTGGCGAGATCTTCACCACGATTCAGCATCAATTCGCCAGCGAAAACGGCATGTTCCGCAAGCTGTTCGGCGGCGGCAAGGCCGAAGTTCGTCTCATGCCGCTCATCAAAGAAGTTGAGCAGCCCGACGGGTCGATCGCGAAGGTCGAGACCAATGAGATCGACATGCTCGAAAGTGGCGTGGAAGTCATCGCCAAGCCGCCGGGGAAGGAACCCCGCGCGATTTCGCAGCTTTCCGGTGGCGAAAAGACGCTCACCGCCGTTGCGCTGCTGCTGAGCATCTTCCGCAGCAAGCCCAGCTGCTTCTGCGTGCTCGACGAAGTGGACGCCGCACTGGACGAAGGCAACGTCGGTCGCTTCAACGCGGCGATTCGTGACTTCACGGACAAGAGCAACTTCATCGTCATCACGCACAACAAGCGAACCATGCAGAACACCGATCGTCTCTATGGCGTGACGATGCAGGAACGCGGCGTGAGCACTCGTGTCAGCGTTCGGTTCGATCAAGTCAACAAAGACGGTTCGATTGATCCGAATCTCAAGCCGGTAAAGCTCGAGATGAATCCGATCACACCGACGCAGCCGGCCGCGGCAGCCAGCGTGACGGCGCCCGCAACGGATGAAGGCGACACAAAGCCCAAGCGCGCGGTGCGCCACAAGCCGGCGAAGGTGACCAAGCAAGACGAATCGACGAAGCCGTCACAAGCGGCGACGACGGAGCAGCCCGTGGGGACAACTGAAGGTGCGACTGCCACAGCGGTCGAGCCGCCAGTGATCGAGGTGGTGACTGTTGCGCCGAAGGAGCATGTGGTGGCAACACCCTCTCCAGAACCGGTTGCGGCAACCATGCCTGTCAGTGAGCCCGCGCCGATGCCGCTCGTTACCGCACCGCTGGGACTTGGGGATCAGCCTGGTCAGCAGACGACGCTGGGCATGTCGCCCCTGAAGCGTGCTCTTGCGAAGCTTCGTGAAACGGTGCAGCAGGAACAGAAGCAGGAGAAGCCCTCACAGCAGTGAAGTCTGTTCAGGTGGGTATAACAAGAAACGCCGCGAGGTCTCGCGGCGTTTTTCTTTACCATCGCGCTCTCAGCAAGGTCATCCCCCAGTTGCAGGCGGAGTGTCGTTGATATCAAACTCGCGGGTCCGAACCACAAATACAGGGCCATTGGGACGAACTTCAAGCAGCATACGAATGCGATCGGCCGGGGCCGCAAGCAGCGAGGGATCAGGCGTGACGCCTGCGGCGGCTTCCTTGCCACGTCGCAAGTCAGAGAGATCGAGCACAAGCGTCACGGACGTGTCAGTCTTCGCTTCGATCTCCACCGTGGGTGTCCACTCGCGGTAACGCTCGATCTGCGCGTCGAGCACGGTCTTGACGGTCGCACCCTCGCCGCCTTCGCGGTTCTCGATGTAGTCTTGCACAACGGGGCCCCAATCAGCGGGCGCTTCGATGCCAGGCAGGGCCGCGGGCTTGCTGGCATCGGACTTGCGGCACGCCGTCATCATCGCACACGCCGCCAGACACGCGATCATTGATACTTGTCGCATGATCGATTGTTGGCACGTTGCGATGGAAGCGTCTTGCGCGTGTAATGTGTAGCGTCGGCGCGAGCAGCTCACAAGAGCGGCCCGGCGAGTTGTGCACAGTTCTCCCAGAATCGACGCAGCCGTGGCCTGCGCTTCCATGACGCGAGCTTGATCGGCACACTCTCGGTCAGGTAGCTGGTCTGCAGCCATCGCAACTCGCCCGCGAAGTCATCGTCATACACGAAAAGCGTCGCTTCAAAGTTCAGCCAGAAGCTTCGCATGTCAAAGTTCGCGCTGCCGATGACGGCCAGTTCGCGATCCACCGTCGCCGCCTTGGCGTGCAGCATGCCATGCTTGGGTCGATGCAGGTGGATCTTCACGCCCGCCTCCATCAGGTCCTCAAAGTGGCTGCGTGCGGCGGCGCTGACGAGCTTGCTGTCACTCTGTTCGGGCACCACGATTGTGACTTCGACGCCTCGTAACGCGGCGTTGATGAGCGCCCCCTTCGTGGCTTCATCAGGCACGAAGTAGGGCGTGGTCATCATGATCTCTTCGTGGGCTCCGTGCAGCGTGGCAAGGAACGCCTGGTGAATCGCGTCGGGGCGGGGGCCGGGACCGGAGGGAATCACGTGGACAGCGCTGTCACCGATGCGCAGCGGCTCACACAGGAACGAAGAGATATCCGTGATGTGCTCATCGCTGTCATGCAGCCAGTCTCGCATGAATGTGCTTTGCAACGCTTGCGCAGCCGGGCCGTGCACACGGACGCTTGCGTCGATCCATGGGCCAGGTCCGCGAGCGCTGCGTCCGATGCGGCGCGGACGGAAGTTCTCGTCAGTGATGTTCTGGCTGCCGCAATAGGCGATCTGACCGTCAATGACAGCGATCTTGCGGTGATTGCGAAGGTCGACACGGGCAAACAGAGCTCGCAGCAGACTGGCGGGCAAGCTCTCCACCACTTGCACCTTGGCCGCTCGCAAACGCGGAATCAGCGACGATTGCAGCATCGGGCGACTGCCCACGGAATCAACGAGCACTCGGCAAGGCACGCCTCGCTCGCTCGCTCTGATCACCGCATCAGCCAGTCGCGTGCCTGCGTTGTCAGGCTCCCAGATGTAGTACAGAAGGTGAACATGCTTGGTCGCTCGATCGATATCCGCGATCAGATTCTCGATGAAGCCGTTGGCGTCAGCGATGAGCTCAAGCTTGTTTCCCGCGAGAGCGGGCATGCCCGCCATATTGGTCAAAAGTCGCGACAACGGCACGTGGCGAGCCGACACGTCGCACCAATCCAGATGCTGGTGGGCCCACAACCGCACCGCCTGCAGTTCAAGATCAGCTGTGTTGCGCTCAAAGCGCTTCACGCGGCGTGTGCCCAAACGCCGCTCACCCATCAGTGCGTACAGCATCCAACTGATGAACGGTGCAAAAAGCAGCAACACCAGCCACGTGAGCGTGTCGGGCACTGGCGTGCGCTTGGAGATGACTCGCACCGCGAGCGCCACGCGCAGCAGGAGATCAAGCACGAACAGTGTCAGCGAAATGGATGCCCACAGACCCGCCGGCATGACGAGAGCGTATGTGCCCGATCAACCGTGTTTGTTGGTGCGTTCTTCACCCGGGCGTGAATAGTCTCGCACAATCTCGACCTGGGTCGGAAAGGCGAACTCAACACCCATGGTGTTGAACCTCTCAAGCAGCTCGATGTTCAATGCATGCTGAATGTCCTTGTGCAGCACGAAATCAGGGCTCTTGACCCAGTACACCAGTTCAAAATCGAGCGAGAAGGCTCCGAACTGCTTGAAGTGGCAGCGTTCAAAGCGAGCTGCTTCATGACGCTCGACAGCCGCCTTGATCACGTCAGGGAGTTCACGCAGCTTTGCCGGCGGCGTGTCATACGTCACGCCATACGTGGCGACCACACGCCGTTCCTGCATCCGCTTGAAGTTCTGCACAGTGCTGCCCAGCAGCGATGCGTTGCCGAAGATAAGCTGCTCACCGCTCACGGCCCGCACACGGGTAGTCTTGATGCCAATTTTCTCAACCGTGCCGGTCTTGTCGCCCACCGTGATGGCATCACCCACGACAAACGGCTTGTCGAAGATGATGATGAAACTCGCGAAGAGATCACCCAGAATGTTCTGAGCGGCGAGTGCGATCGCGATGCCGCCGATACCAAGTCCCGTCAGGAGCGGCGCGACGGCGATGCCGAGATTGTCCATCGCGAACAGCACGACGAGCGTGCAGATCGCAAACATACCCACAGCGCGAAGCACACCCGTTGACGTGTTGATGGTGTCATCGACCGTTCCATCGGCGTGTGTCGTGCGGCGCAACAGGGCCTTGATGGCGTAATCGACCACGATGCGAGAGCTGATGAGCATCTGCACGCCAGTCGCGATGATCGTCACGTACTTGAGCACAAGCGGCAGATTGACGTTGCGAGCAAGCAGCGTCGTCGCGCCCGCTGGCGGCGGCACGTGCAGGTACTGGCTGGCGATATAGATCGACACCGTCGCGACCCACCAGTAGCGCAGATCACTGATGAGTTCGACGACAAAGTCGTCGACGAGACTGGCGGTCTTGGCGGCAAGGCGCTTCCCACGCCCCAACACCACGAACCTGCGGAAGACCCAGAAGGCCATCTGAATCACAAAGGCAATGGCCAGCGCGACGACCCATGCGTGCATGGGGTTGTTCCACAACACAGCATCCCAGTCCCACGTGGCGATATCCGTGAACTTGAAGGCCGGGCCTTGAACAATGGGCATACGGACAACCGCCTCCGCCGCTGCTTGACCAGCCGCTTGCGTCGCTTGCTGGGTGGTCTGCGTCGCTTCCTGCATCATCGTTGCCATCATGAATTGATCATCCTCTCATCGCGCGTGTCACCACGGCGGACAACTTTTGTCCTCGCCCCACGTTCGTCAAGCCCCGCTTCAGGCCATCGCAGCAATCGCCGCAGACTTATCTTTCGCGACGGTGAAGATCGCACTCAGCCGCGTGATCTTGAGCATCTCCTGAAGGTCGTCATTGAGGCCGAAAAGGACAACTTTGCCCTTGTTCGCCAATGCTTCCTTCCGGAGATTAATGAGCATACCCAGCGCCTGGCTGCCCATCATCTCGACCTGCGTCAGATCCACCGCAATGCGCCAAGCCGTCTCGGCCGCGGATTGCTTGAGATCGTGTTCCAGCGGAGCGAGATCAAACGGCGAGATGGAGGGGGTCAGCAGTGTCGCCACCGTACCCGTTCCGGCCCGCTCTGTCTGAATTCGCGTGGAAGCCATGCGGCAGCGTAGGTTCTTGCGCGGGCACTATCATGGTGTGAGGTTTCGCCATCGCTTTGTCCAGCCGTCCGGGCTGGCGGTTCGATGGTGTCCATCGCACGGCTTGTGCCGGGCGGAAACCGGTCAGGGATACACGCACTATGAAGATGACTTTGCAAGCAGACTCTTGGCGTACTCGCGCACTCATTCTGGCCAGCGGGATGGTTCTCTCCACTGCCGGTGTCGCCGTCGCACAAGACGCGACGCAGGTGCAGACTGAAGTCAAGCAGAACGAGAAGCCGTTCGGCGGCGCTCAGCTTGCCCCGGTGCCCGACGCAGCACCCGCGACGCCCAAGCCCGTCTTCAGCGAGCCTGAGTTTGAGAAGATCGCCGGCATGCTCGCGGGAACGTGGAAGAGCAGCAAGCCCATCCGCGTTGGCTCCGACAGCCTTGAAGTAGTCACCAGTGTCGCGCCGGTCTTCGTGCCCGGCATCACCGACACGTTCTACGCCGAAGTCGCCCGCGGCGATGCGCTGGACCGCCCCTACCGCCAGGCCATCTGGCAGCTCCAGCGCGTGAAGGGCAAGATTCGCCTCAAGACGATGGAATTCCGTCGCGCTCGTGGCGAGCAGCTTGCCGCAGTGGGCCTGTGGGCCGCTCCGGACAAGTTCCCCATGATCTCCACCGACGAACTGGTGACGACGCTCATGGTGGAGCTGTCGGCCGACGGCGCGGGCTATCGCGGCGGCACCCCGCACGCGTACCCCACCAGCGCGGGCAACGCAGTGGAGATGACCAGCCAGATCGCTTTCGATGGCACCACGTTCAAGAGCGCGGATCGCGGCTTTGCCGCTGATGGCAGCGTCGCGTGGGGCCCGGCAGAGAACGAGTTCTACGAGTTCTCGCGCGTCGACAGCCCCATCGCGGTGGCCCGCACGCCCGAAGGGCTCGTCATGCTCACGTACAACACCGTGACTGAAGGCGACGTCTTCAAGCAGGGCGACCGCATCGCCATCCACTACATCGGCATGCTGGCGAACGGCACGATGTTCGACAGCAGCTACGAGCGTCAGGCTCCGTTTGAGTACAACTTCGGCCAGAGCCTCATCGCCGGCTGGGACATGGGCATGGCCGACGCCCGCAAGGGCCTCAAGCGGCGTCTGGTCATTCCGGGCTCCTTGGGCTACGGCGAGCGTGGCAACGCGCGAGCCAAGATTCCGCCGAATGCCACCTTGGTGTTCAGCATCGATGTGTTGAGCATCACTGCGGCTCCTCCGCCGCCCGCTGCGGCAGATCCCGCGGCCCAGCCGCAGCCTGTGCAGGCCCAACCGGTGCAGGAAGCCAAGCCCGCGGAAGCCAAACCCGAGGGTTCCAAGGCTGACTCATAACACCAGCACGACACGCACGACAAAGCCCGGCCCACGCCGGGCTTTTTTCATTGGTCTTCCTACCCTCGCTGCGTGGCTGATCACTACACGACTCTTGGCGTTGCACGTTCGGCCTCGGCGGATGACATCAAGTCCGCCTACCGCCGCCTCGCGCGGCAACTGCATCCCGACGTCAACAAGGCCCCCGACGCGCAGAAGAAGTTCGCTGCCGTGCAGCAGGCCTACGAAGTCCTCTCCGACAGCGAGAAACGCAAGCTCTACGACATGTATGGCGACGCGGCCTTCGCGCAGGGCGGGCCGGGGAGCGCGAGTGGGCAGCAGCGGACCAACTGGGGCAACGCGGGGCAGGCGCGCGGGCGAGGGCGGGCCAGCCAGCACCCCGATATCGACGCGGAAGACCTGGGCTCGATCTTTGAGAGCATCTTTGGTGGCGCGAATCCTCGCAGCGCCAGCGCGAACTCGCGCAGCGGCGCCCGCGCTCGGCCCGGCTACGAGGACTACGACGACGACGGCGATGACGAAAGCGTGCAGGAAGTCCGCGTGGACTTCATGACGGCGGCCAAAGGCGGCACGGTGCCCGTGCGCGTCCTCACGCGAGACGAAACGTTCAAGACCATCGACGTCAAGATCCCCGCGGGGCTCGAAGATGGCAGCGGCCTGCGCGTGCGCGGGGCTCTGCGCGGCATCAGCACCGGCTCGCCTGATCTTTTGCTGCGCGTGCGCATCACGCCGCACGAGCTGTATCGCCGCGGCGACGCAACCGGCGGCGCGAAGGGCCTTGACATCTTCCTCGATGTGCCGCTGTCAATCGCCGAAGCCACGCTGGGCGCGACCATCGACGTGCCGACCATGCGCGGCGTCGCCCAACTCACCATCCCGCCCGGCACGCCCAGCGGCCGCCGCATGAAACTCGGCGGCATGGGCATCCGCGATGACGCGGGCCGCCAGGGCGACTTCTACGTCATCATCCAGATCATCCCGCCCGCCCAGACCGCCGTCACCCGCATCTCCGCCCTCGAGCAAGATGTCCTGCGCCGCATCGCCGACCTGAGCGGCAGCCCACGCAGCGGCCCGGCGTGGCAAAAGCTCACGTGATGCGTGCGTCGTTGGCGGCTCGGCAAGACCGTTTGAACACAGAGATCACAGAGAGCACAGAGGGGATGCGGTGTGAAAGGCACGAGACGCGAACGCGTGTCGATGTCTTGATACCCCACTCCATCTTCGTGCCTCTTGTGTGGCCCCTTGAGCGACCGGCGCGGGCGGCTGGTTGTCTCCTGATGCCAAAGGAAGGGGAAGACCCCTTCCTCTGGCGACTCCTTCCCCTTGGCGCTCGGCGCATGCGTGCGTGGTCACGACGGGCACAACAATGCTGCATGCGATATGCCGTGCTGGTGACGATTGTGCTTGGGTTGATCTACTTCGTCGTATCCATGGCGATGGGGCTTGGTGCATATTCGAGCGCGATGATTCGCACCTTTCACAACTACAAGCAGATGGAGGCAGAGCGCATGACGTCGGCGGACCCTTCGGCGCTCGGCCGGCTGACGGAGGGGCTTGAACGTTCGTTTTATGAATTAGGCGAGGCGCACGCGTTGATGTCGCTGGTGATCTGCATCACGCAACTGGTCGTCCTGTTCTTCGTGCAGCGAGCCTTCAAGCGCAAGATGCTCGCCCAGATGCATCCTCCGCAACCACCCGGCCCCGCTGCACGTGCATAGCGCCACCGCCCGCCGCCGCTGCGCGGTGAGGTGATGAGGAGGCGTGTTTCCGGGGGTGCCGCTGCGCTGGTGGTCCTGCGCGCTGCGCTGTTAGCCCGGCTATTCACCGCCGTCGCTTCGCGACGCGAGGCATGGGCGAGCGAGGACCGTGACTGCGGCTGGTTGCTATCGTCGCCATCATCACGCCGGTACGCTTGGTGCATGGGCAAGCGTGTTCTCCTCTGCCATCGCAAGTATCTCGCATTCGACGAAGCAACCGCGAAAGGGTTGCCGCGCGGCGGTTCGAAGCGGGAGGTGTGCGAGCGGATGCTGAGCGATGTGATCGGCAGTCTGGAGCGCGAGTACGACTCGGTGCCGAGCCGTTCGCGCGGGACCCGCGATGATTGCTGGCTGCTGGTGATCCTTCCCGGCGCGATCCTGGGCGAGGGGCTGGTTGTCGGCATGGGGTGCAACCACCGCAACAGTCTGGCCGCGATGATCGACGTGTGTACGCGGCGCGGCATGCCGCGGGGCGCGAAGGTGCTGCGCGAGTTGCAACAGCGCATCACGACGCCGCGACTGTCACGCGAGCGGCTGGTCAGCTTCCACAAGGATCCGCAACTGGTCAAGCTGCTCGGCGGCTTGCAACGCGAGGCCGAGCGCATCGAGATATGCGCGAAGCCGTGGTTTGAACCGCTCATGCGCATGGTGATGAGCGATCCCGCCGCGTTCTTTGAGACCCAGCCGAAGAAGTTGAAGCAGCGGAACAAGAAGAAGTGACTGGTGGCGTCGTGCCAACGCCGCACGCACCCAACCTCAAAGCCCGGGACACCGCTGCGATCCCACCTCACCTGCTCACCTGCTCACCTCCCCACCTGCTCACTGTCTTCCCCCACCCGCTCACGCCCCCCACCACCCCCCCACTCCCCCTTCGAGCCCTTCGCATCTTCGCGTTACAACTCCGCCTTCCTCTCCGCGCTCTCCGCGACCACTGCGTTCAAATGTCTTCCCGGCCTTCCCCTCCTACTCTGGCCGCCTATGGCACTTGTCGTCACTGGCACTATCGGGATTGACACGGTTCACACACCTGCTGCGTCGCGCGAGCGGATTCTGGGCGGGTCGGCGGTGTACTTTGCGGCGGCGGCGAGTCACTTTGGGCCGGTGCGGCTGGTGGCTGCGGCGGGTGATGATTTGCCTGCGGCATTTCGGCAGACCATCGCCCACTTCAAGACCATTGACAGCCAGGGGCTGGAGATTCGTAGCGGCAGCAAGACGTTTGCATGGGGCGGCAAGTATCACGAGAACATGGTGCAGCGCGAGACGATCTTCACGCACCTGGGCGTGCTGGAAGAGAAGCCGCCCACCGTGCCCGGCGCGTACGCCGACAGCGAGTTTGTCTTTCTGGGCAACACGCACCCGGGCGTGCAGCAGTCATTTCTGGCGAGTTTCCCCAAGCGCAAGCTGGTCGTGGCCGACACGATGGATCTGTGGATCAACATCGCCAAGCCCGAGCTGCTCGCGCTGCTGAAGAACGTGGATGGGCTTGCGCTCAACAACGACGAAGCCGAACTGCTGACGGGCAAGAAGAACCCCGTGACGGCGGCCCGGCACATTCTGGCGATGGGCCCGCGGTTTGTCATCGTGAAGAAGGGCGAGCACGGGTGCATTCTGGTGCACAAGGACGGCATCGCGAGCCTGCCCGCGTATCCGACGGAGAACGTCGTGGACCCCACGGGCGCGGGCGACAGCTTCGCGGGCGGCGTGATGGGTTCGCTGGCGGCGACGAGCATCGCGCAGCACGGCAAGATCGATGCGGGCAGCTTCGAGCACGTGCGCAAGGCCCTCGTGTACGGCACGGTGACGGCGAGCTTCACGGTCGAGAGCTTCAGCCTCGATAGCTTGCAGGCGATTCATCGCAACGACATTGATCGCCGGTACAGCGAGTATGCGGCGATGGTTCGCGTGTGACGCGAAAGGGCTAAATTGCCAAATAGCCAGATGGCCAAATAGAGGCCGAAGGCATGGGCGCTAGCGGGTGGCGTGCTTGCGGACTTGGCGCAGCACGATGGTTGCCATGACGAGGGCGACGAGCGCGACTTCGATGAGCAGCAGCGTGTCGATGTGGCTGGAATCCAGGCCGCGTGCGGTGACGATGCCGACGGCGGCGATGCCGCACAGCGGGCCCAGCGTGTACCCCGCGCCGATGAGGGCTTCGTGGGCTCCGCCGGCGTCCACCTGCGACTTGCCGACCTCCATCGCGTAGTAGATCGCCCCGCTGTAAATGATGCCCATGCCGCAGCCAAAGAGCGCGAGCCCCGCCAGCAGCACCGCCAGCCCGCCGCCGCCCGCCAACGGACTGACGACGCAGATGGCAAAGCCCGCGAGTAGCGCGCCGCCGCCCGCGAGCGCCGGCCACCAGCGTCCGTGCCATCCGGGCCAGAAGCCAAAGGCCGCGAATGTCAAGCAGCGCGGAATGAGCCACGCGCTGGCCGTGATTGTCTGCATGCCTTCACGCACGCCGAGCTTGGGCATGAGATCGGGCAGATACGGGCCCAGCGCACTGCTGACGACGTAGCTCATCGGCAGCAGCCACCGGAAGGTGACCAGCAGCTTCTCGTACACCGGCGGGTGCGGCTCGTGCTCCTCGTGCACGTGCTGGGCGGGTTCTTTGGCGAAGGAGAACAGACACGCCAGCCCGACGACGTGCGTCATGCCCAGCAGCGCGACCGCTTCGACCGCGTGATCCTTGATGAGCGGCGAGATGGCCCAGTACGCCACGACCAGCGCCGAACTCCACACGATGTTCCATACGCCGATGATGCGCCGCAGCGCGTTGCCGCTGCGCCCGCCTGACATGTAGCTCTCGACAATCGGCCACAGCATGCCCGAGAGCGGGCTGTAGATGCCAACCAATACCCACGCGGGCCACGACGCCGTGACGCCCGCTCGCTGCGCGGCGATGGGCAACAGACACATGAGCGTGAGGGCGAGCATCACGCTCGCAAGCACCGCGCGGGTGGACATGAAGCGTCGCAGCGACCGCTGCACGGGCCCAGCGCCCAGCGCGCCGATGATGTACGTGACACCCAGCAGCACCCCCAGCGCGAAGTTGGACAACGCCGAAAAGCCGTACGCCTGCTTGGTGATGAAGAAGATGCCGTTGGTGACAACGCCCGTGCCCAGACTGTTGATGAACGTGAGGGCGTGCACACTTGCCAGGCTGGTGTGATTGGATGGTCGCAAGGGAGGCAAGGCTACGCGTGCTACCGTTGCAACAACAACAGGAGGGTGCAGCATGTCGCAGGTCGCTCGCGTTGGTCAGTTGGTGCAGTTCAGTCGTCGCTCGGGCCGTTCGCAGGTTGCCATGCTCGCGGTCGCGCTGGTCATCGGCCTTGCCGCGGTGCTGGTCATCGGCAACAAGCTCAAGAAGCAGCCCGCCAGCGAGACGATCGAAACCGAAGTCTCCGAGGCTCCGGTCATGCCCGATCCGGCAGTTGCCGCCGCGGCCCCGGACATCTCGTACTTCGATCACGACATCTCGCTGATGGACGCCAAGAACAAGGCCATCAACAGCAACGGCAAGGATGTGCTGCTGTACTTCACCGCCACCTGGTGCCCGCCCTGCAAGCTCATGAAGAGCGACGTCTTGCCGCAGTCCGAGGTGCGTGACGCCATCACCAGCCGCTACGTGCCCGTGTACATCGACATCGACAAGCGCCCCGAAGATGCCCGCAAGTACGGCATCAGCAGCATTCCAGCGTTCGTCATCACGCGCAAGGGCGAAGAGCTCAGCCGTCGCGGCGGCTTCCAGCAGCAGCAGAACTTCGTTGAGTGGCTGAAAGAGTCCCGCTGAATCGGCAACAGCTAGGCGTAGCCAAGTCGGTCCAGATCGTCCTCATCGAGCCCGAACTGGTGCCCAATCTCGTGCAGCAGCGTGATGCGAATCTGCTCGCGAATGGCCTCGGGCCCGCCGCGAAGCGCTGTGTCGTGCTCGGTAGACTCGCCCGCCGCGCGGTCGCCTGCCTGCTCTTCCCAGCCGCCGGCTTCCGCCACGATGCCCACGCGATACAGCATGATCTCGCTGGGCAGCTCGCCGCTTGCCTCGACGCTTTGATCAGTGAACGCAACGCCTGAGTGCAGGCCGCACAGTTCGTCGGCGTCATCGCGCGTCAGGCCGAACGCGGCGAGCGTCGCGTCATCGGGCTCATCTTCCACGATCACCGGCACTTCTTCCAGCAGCGCGCGGATAGCCGCTGGCAGAGCTTCGATCTCCGCTTCCACCATCGCGTCAAACATCTCTTGCTGCTTGCGATGCATGAGAAATCGTAGGGTTCAGGCTATCCGATCCTGGCGTCAGTTCGTCTTCGCATCAGGCCCGCGCAGCACGCGTTCGAGCGTGAGCGGCGGCTCTTCCAGCACTGGACGCAAGCGCAGGCAATCGAGCGCGACGCCGGCAAGCCCGAGCGTGAAGAGCGTGCTGCCCACCAGCACAACCAGCCGCCCGACCTGGCGCAGTTGTTCTTCCGTCGGGCCGGCGATACTCGCACTGGCCAGCAGAATGACATCACCCGCGAGGATGATGGCCAAGACGCCCAGCATGGCGGCCATCGTCTGGCGATCGACCCGACCGGTCCGCATGAGATACGACCGCGCCGCCAACGCGCGTGCATTGCCGCGAAGGCACCAGAGCATGATCGCGAGCGTGAGGGTGGTTGCGATGCGAAGCACGACTCGCTGGGGATCCGTCACCTGACCAAACGCATAGGGCGCGGAGTGCGCGAAGTCATATGTCACCAGCGTGCGGTAGAGCAGCACCACCAGCGGCACGTACATCAGCACACCCACCAGCGCCAAGCGTCGATCGCGCGATGATAAACCCTCGTGCGGATCAAGCAGAGCCGTCGCCCCGATGCCCGAAAGCACCGCCATGAACACAGCGACCATGGCAAGTCCATCAGGCGTCATGGCTGCGAGTGATGCCTGGCCCGCCAGTTCGATCAGTCGTGCTCCCCACACACTCAGTGCGCACAGCAATCCCGCCACACCCCACAGCACCATGCCCCACGCCGTCCACTTGGGACGGTACAGAGGTCGCAATTCCGATGCATTCGGATCAACCACGCTCAGCAAAGTGGCTCGCACCGGCGTGCCACATTCCGGGCATACCGCCACCACACTCAGACCCTTCAGGTCGTATCGGCAGCGGGCGCACGGAAGCGAGCCACCCAACTCCCGGCCCAGCGCAGTGGGCCGCGGCGAGGGCCGGGGCGAAACGGGCGAATTGTCAGCAGCCGAGACCGGCGGCTGAGACATGCAAACGACTCCGGTCTCACGGGCAGCAGCACCGTGAGAGGGGCTGAACAGAACCATCCTCCTCTGCCTATCCGCTATGGCAATCGCAAGCGTATCAGCCGCCCCACCGCCGAGGTAGTGTCTCGCGGGAACTCTGGGCCCCCCATTCCGTATGATCAACAACCCCATGACTCCCAACGCCGCACCTTCCCTTTCCAGCAACGGCACTCACCATCGCGCCGGACTGGCCGCCCTCAAGCAGAACATCGCCAAAGTGCTCTTCGGCCAGCAAGGCGCGATCGATCGCGTGATCTGCTGCCTGCTCGCTCGTGGCCACTGTCTCATCGAAGACGTGCCAGGCGTCGGCAAGACCGTGCTCGCTACCGCCCTCTCGCGGAGCGTCGATTGCACGTTTACTCGCCTGCAACTCACGCCCGACACGCTTCCGGGCGATGTGCTGGGCGTGAGCATCTATGACAAAGCCACGGGCGAGTTCATCTACAAGCGCGGACCGATCTTCGCCAACATCGTGCTGGCCGACGAGATCAATCGCACGCCGCCACGCACGCAGAGCGCGCTGCTGGAGGCGATGGCGGAAGCCACCGTGAGCGTCGATGGCCGCGTGATGGAGCTCGAGCGGCCCTTCATGGTCATCGCCACGCAGAACCCCTTTGACTTTGAAGGCACGTATCTGCTGCCGGAGAATCAACTCGATCGTTTCCTCATGCGACTCAGCCTTGGCTACCCCGACCCAGCGGAAGAAGCCCGCATTTTGAACGAACGACCAAGCAACGTGCCGCTGCACACGCTGTCGCCGGTCATCTCGCGTCAGCAACTGGTGGCGATGCAGGACGATGTGGACCGCGTGAAGATCGATGCCAGCCTGCTGCAGTACATCGTCATGTTCGCCAACGCCACGCGCCGCCACGAGGCACTGCTTCACGGCCTCTCGCCGCGTGGTAGTCTCAGTCTTGCCCAGGCTGCCCGCGCTCAGGCGTACTACCAAGGCCGTGACTACGTGATTCCCGAGGACATCACGCAGAATATCCACATCGTCTGTGCGCACCGCGTGGTCCTCAAGACAGGCCCAGCAGCCAAGCTGGATGCCGCAGCCGACGTGCTGGATGAGATCCTCCGAGCCGTGCCGAGTCCTGCATAAGTCAAGTGACGCAGTCACGAAGTAACAAAGGAGCGAAGACCCGGCCCACGCTTCCTCCCAACTTCGTCACTGCGTCGCCACGTCACTTCGTTACTATCCCCCATGCCACGCATCGTCCGTCTCGATTCCACCGTTCCGCTCAAGGTCGATCCCAATCTGGCCCCGGGCGACACGCCGCCCGCTCCAAACATCATGCCGTGGCCGAGAGACGATCAAGGTCGGCTCAAGGTTCTTTCAATCTGCACCTGCGGCATCTCAGCAAAGTTCCCCTTCTGTGACGGTGCCCACAAGACGTGCAAGGATGAAGATCCCGCGACAGACTACATCTATGACCCCCAGAGCAAAACGCGGCGTCCGATCGATGCGACGCCGCCCAATCCGCTCGTTTGAAATATGAAAAGAAAAAGGCCCGCAGTCTCCGCGGGCCTTCTCGCTATTTCACCATGAGCACATCGCCGGCTCTTTGGCCCGGCGACACGCCACATTACTTCACATTGTCCTTGCCCGCGATGTACTTGATCAGGTCCACGCAGCGTGTCGCGTAGCCCGCCTCGTTGTCGTACCAGCTCACGATCTTGAAGAACTTCTTGTTGAGCTCGATCCCGGCCTTCTCATCAAAGATGCTGCTGCGGCGATCGCCGATGAAGTCGCTGCTCACGACTTCTTCATTGGTGTAGCCCAAGACGCCGCGCATCGAACCTTCGCTGGCCTTCTTCATGGCAGCGCAGATCTCCGCGTAGCTGGTTTCCTTGGCCGTCTTGAAGGTCAGGTCCACGCACGAAACCGTGGCGGTGGGCACGCGGAAGCTCATGCCGGTCAGGCGGCCCTTGAGTTCGGGGATGCACAGGGTCACGGCCTTGGCCGCGCCGGTGCTGGCGGGAATGATGTTCTGATACGCGTTGCGCCCGCCGCGCCAATCCTTCTTGCTGGGGCCATCTTGCGTGGGCTGCGTGGCGGTGGCGGCGTGCACGGTCGTCATCAAACCTTCTTCCAGGCCGAAGTTGTCCTGGATGACCTTCGCGACAGGAGCCAGACAGTTGGTCGTGCAGCTCGCGTTGCTGACAACCGTGTGCTTGCTGCCATCAAACTTCTCGTGATTGACGCCCATGCAGAACGTGGGCACCTGCGCGGCCTCGCTCTTGGTGGGGGCGGAGATGATCACGCGCTTCGCGCCAGCGTTCACGTGCAGCATGGCCTTCTCAAACTCCGTGAAGAGCCCGGTGCTCTCGAGCACGTAGTCCACGCCCATGTCCTTCCACGGCAGCTTGCCCGGGTCCTTCTCGGCCATGGTCCTGGTCACCTTGCCATTGACCGTGAAGCTCGTCTCCGTCGCCGTCACGTCGGCCGGCTTGCCACCGATCATGAACTGACGGTGCATCGTGTCATACTTCAGCAGATACGCCAGGTTGTCGGCGGGCACCAGATCGTTCACCGCGACCACATCCACGCCCTGCTCGGCGGCGATGCGGTAAACCAGGCGCCCGATGCGACCGAACCCGTTGATGCCAATGCGAATGGCCATGTGAGAAAGTCCTTGCAACCAATTGTGCGAAAGGCTCCGGGCGGAGCCGAACGTCGCAGTTTAGCGGGGGAACACGACAAAAGCCCGATCGCTCGGCCATCAGCGCGTGTGCAAATCACGCTCAGACCATGTCGGCACGAACTAGCAAGAAAGTGCCGGTTTCGCGAGAAATGGGTCACGATATCGCGACGCCGCGGTCAATCCCACCACCATGTCCATGCTTGCTCTGCGTACGGCCACAAGTTGTACAAAGGCCACCACGCCAGCGCCAGGACCACGAGGGCAATCCACATTGCCGCAAGTCGAAGGACGTCTCGCGAACTCAGGCTCCACCGCGAGTCGTACAACAGAACAAATGAGACGATCGGCGACCACAATGGAAACAACAGACAGCCACACAGCGACCACGCGATGTAGACAACCGTCGTCGCGACCGTTCCAGGATGGTTCCACCGACCCGCGCCCATGGGATCCACCGTGTTGACGTACCAGTAGCACAGCACGGGCGCAACCGCAAACACCAAAGGCAGTGCCGCAAAGGTCGTGCCCCACCAAAGCAGTCCCGTACGGGAGAGTTTTCCCGGCTGCTTTGCTTCGCTCGTCATCGCAAACGCGAGCGCGACACGGTCCACCTGCGCACCGCACTCAGGACACGGGCCGCTCGTCCCGACGAGGTCATAGTGGCACTGCGGACAACGCACCATGCATGACGGTAGCCGCGGGCATATATCGCGAGCCACCATCCAAAGCAAGAACGCTGCATGATCGCATGCAGCGTTCTTGTGTTTTCCGTTCGCTCGCCGCACTTCGACGTGCGTTGATCACTTCGCGTTTTTCACATGCTTGTCCAGCCACTCGACGGTTTCGGCCTGCACGTGCAATGCGCTTTCCATGCTCGCGTAGCCATGGCTCTCGTAGGGCAGCATCACCAGCTTGGCGGTACCACCCAAACCCTTGATCGCCGCATACAACCGCTCGCTCTGCATCGGGAACGTGCCAGGGTTGTTGTCAATCTGCCCGTGAATCATGAGCAGAGGCGTCTTGATGTTCCCGGCATACGTGAACGGACTCATCTTCGTGTAGGTATCCGTCGCTTCCCAGTACGTGCGACGTTCACCTTGGAATCCAAACGGCGTGAGTGTGCGGTTGTACGCACCACTGCGAGCAACACCCGCTTTGAACAGATCGCAGTGCGCCAGCAGGTTCGCCGTCATGAACGCCCCGTAGCTGTGCCCGCCCACCGCAACACGATTGGGATCGCCCACACCCAACGCAGCCGCCTTGTCAATCGCAGACTTCGCACTCGCGACGATCTGCGTCACAAACGTGTCGTTCACTGTCTCAGGATCACCGACAACGGGCATGGTCGCTTCATCCATCACCGCGTACCCGGCAAACACCAGACACAGGTGACTTGTCCCGCCCATGCGAGTAAACGTTGTAGGCGTCGCGCTCACCTGCCCCGCCGTCGACTTGTCCGTGTACTCCAGCGGATACGCCCAGATGAACAGCGGGAGCGGCCCATCGCGATCCTTGTCATAACCCGGCGGCAGATACAGCGTGGCGGAAAGTTCTACGCCGTCATCACGCGTGTACTTGATGAGTTCTTTCTTGACCTCCCGCACCTGCGGTGTCGGGTCCTTGAAGTTGGTCAGCGGCACGCGATCACCAATGTGGGATTCACTCACCGACTTGGGCTCAGTCGCGTCACGTCCGATGTGAACGACGGCCAAGGATCGCTTGAAGAAGTTCGGGAACTTCTCTGGACTTTGGTGGCTCGTCAAGACGGTCTTGTTGTCATCTGTCACATCGATGACGCTTTCGTACTCAGCTTCGCCACACTGCCACACCCGCGTCTTGGCAAAGTCGCTGAGCGACTCACGATCAAGAAACGGCCGATTGCCCGTCGGTGTCGCACCATCACCCGTCAGCCAAAGTTGTCCATCATCCACGCGCGCCACACTGCGACCATTGGGAAGCAACCGGGAAAGCGGCGAGCCCGGGTCGTTGTAGCGGTCGTTGATAGACAGATCGCGCATCTTGCGGGGTTCGCTGGCCGGTTTTTCCAGGTCATACAGCCACGTCGTCTCCCACTTGCGATCCCGGTCATACTCGCTCACCATCGCCAGCATGTTGCCCAGCGCCGTGGGCTCAAGAAAGCTCATGCCGCTGAAGCGATGCTGCGTCCTGAGCATGGGACTCGGATCACCAGCAAACGGCGCATCCCACGCGAACAACTGGTCGCGGTGATCGGCTTTGTTCTTGGGGTCGCCGCCATCCAGCGCCTCCGCGTAGATCAACTGAGCCGGAGCGAGATCATTCCACATGAACCCGCGCGGCCCCGTTTCCACCCCTTCGATCGGAATCTGATCACGCAGGCCCACCTGACGAAGCTGCTTGACGACCTTGCCCGTCGCCATCTCCATCACCACATCCACACGACCAAACTGCGATGAGGGCACCAGATATGAGTAAGGCCTCGCAATACGGCCCGCCAGCAGATACTGGCCATCTGGCGAAACATCCATCCCGGTCCACAGCCCGGCTTCTCCCACAGGTCGCACGCTTCCCGTCGTGACATCAAGCACGGCAAGCTGCGTCGTGATGAGCCAATCAAAAACCTGCTCGTCGTACTGGTTCTTGAGCAAGTCCTGATACGTCCGCACCTGCGCCTTCTTACCTGCTGTTTCCTGCACAACCGGACCAGTGGGCACCACGGGTTCCGCAGGCATCGGCCCGCGCGAGTCAGGCACCAGACGGACGAGCATGCTCTTGCCATCTTGCAGCCAGCGTGTCATGCCGCCCGATGCCGCGTTGAAGCGTCTGCCGTCAAGCAGTTCCCGCACCGAGCCGTCCTTCGCGGCCTTTTCCGTCTCACCAACCCATAGCTCGACGCGATCAGCAAACGTGACCGCAACGGTGAAACGTGTGCCATCCATGTTCCACGATGGACGCCCCAGCGAAGCACCCTGAGGAAGTTGGAGCGTCACGCCCACCTCGTCCGCCGGCGCGTCCATCCGACGCAAACTCAGCGAGACAAACTGACGCGGTCCGTGCACCCCGTTGGTCAGCGGATTGAATCTGCCGCCTGCCAGACGGAGCATCGGCGCAGCCAGATCACTCACGGGTGGCAGAGCCTCTCGATGCAGCAGCATCATCCATGTCCGCGTCGGATCCATCGCGACCATCGGCGCAGGCCGTGCCTCAACGATCTGCGCGATCGCATCAGGCGGTCGCTTGTAAGACGACGCTGTGTCCTGCGCGTGGGAAGAACCGGCGGCGAGAAATGTGCTCATGAGTACCGTCGCGATAGTCAGCTTTCGCATCGCGGATGGTACTAGCGTCGCGCCACCGCGTTAGCCAGCGGCATCCACCGCGTCCATATAGGCAGCGACTTCACCCGCCATCTCACCGTGCAGCGTCTTCTCCATGCGCATCATCTGCTTGCGCATCCATTGCTTGTGGGGAGTCGAGATCGCCGTCACATCAAGCGGCTTGCCCCAGAGACTCACGACCTTCTTGCCACGCGCCAGTTGCTGCGTGATATCGCGCATCAGCCCGCCGTCACCGCCGATGTGCTCGTAGTAGGGAATCATCAGCAGGTTGTTGTTGGTCGGCACACGCCCGCGTTGCGCGTTGAAGTCAACGTACTGGCAGATCATCTGGCTTGGGTGCACCATCTCCTCTTCGGGCAGCGGCATCACGCTTGTCTTGCCTGCTCGATGCTGGGCGTTGAGGAACGTGTCAAACTCCACCCGCCGACCGGCAATCGACTTCATTGTGTTAAACAGTTCGATCGGCTTGAACGTCTTGCGGACGAACTCGCAATCAAACATCAGTTCAAAGGTGCGCACCAGGCGATCATCTTCCACTACGCCGCCGCCCGTGTGATGCGCAATGCCAAGAAACTCTACGCCCCGCTGCTGCACCTGCGCGTAGCGCTCTTCCAGCACGTCGGGGTTGAGCAACAATGCGTCAAAGTCGTGCAACATCGCGTACCGCGTCGTGCACTCGCGAATGCCGATGCACCAGCTCAGCCATGCATAGATCCAGCCCCAGTCCACCATCCGCGTCACGCTGATCTGCTTGCTGCTGTAGTGCACAAAGCGAATGGGCATATCGCCGCACAATTCAGCCGCGCGTCGCTTGATGTCAGCGCCAAGTTCCTGCTCAGTACCGTCAATCGCGAGAATCACTTCCTTGCAATTCGTTCGCTTCTGGCGTGTCAGCAGGCGCAGGTTTGCCAGCAGCATCGGTCCCAGGTTGCGGTTGCAGCCAATGAGCAGCGAGTAGCCATCACGCGGCTGTTGCATGGGCTGCCATGACACCAGCGGCGCGATCATCGCGGCCATACCTCGCCGCGCGATGGTCTTGCGAACGTACTGCGTTAATGTGTGCGGCTGTGATCCCATGTCTGGTGTTGCCTGTCGCGCTGCCCGGTACCCGTGGCATCCTTCTTTAGCCAGTTATCGCTGTGGCCAATTATCGGCGATTCACCGGGTCAAGGCACGCATCCGATGCTGCCTCAGAGATTGCGTCACCCTTCTGTACCGCCTGCGCCATGAAAAACCCTCCGATGCCGCAAATTCGTCCTGTAACGCGCACGATATCCGCTTCCCACGCCGCCCAAACTCCAGTACCCTTACACCATGCCACGATGCATCGGCGTACTCGCCGCCCTCACGCTCACCGGTTTCGCCTGCGCTCAACAGCGCGAAACTGTCCTGTTCTCCACCACGCAAACCACCGTGCTGGGCGAGAGCATCTACATACTTGGAGACTTGCCCGAGCTGGGCAACAACGACATCACCCGTGCGGTCAAACTTGAACCCTCGCAGTACCCGCTCTGGCGCGCGCCCATCAGCCTGCCGACCAACCGCACATACACGTATCGATTCGTCAGGCGGCTCGACAGCGCGAGCACCATGAGCAACCCCACTAACGGCACCACCGTCGCCGGTCCCGTCTCTGCAAGCACCGCCGCAGGTTCACTCACGCCCGCAACCAAAGCCGTGCTCTACCACACCAGTTGGGCCGCCCCGACCCTGTGGTTTCGCACCAATCCCACCGATTCCTTCACGTCGGTAACGATGACCGACGTAGGCCAGGGTCGCAACGCGAACGAACGCCGCTACGTGGCGCACAACCTGCCACAAGTGAATAGACCGATTGAGTTCTACGTCACGCAAGGCTTTGGCACAGGCCGAGACCCTGCCAGTGGCAGCTATTCCACCCAGCTCGATGCCGCATTACTTCAAGATGGCCAGTTGTTCACCTACGTGCCGTCGAGCTTTGTTCTGCCAGGAGTCAGAGACTACTCCGCCTCATCACTGCCCTTTATCGACTCCACCAACCTGAGCGAACGGCGGTTCTACCGGGTCTGGCTCCCGCGGGGCTACAGCCAGCAGACGACCAAACGCTACCCGGTCCTCTACATGCACGACGGCCAGAACTGCTTCGAGCCCGGCCCCTTCGGCACCTGGAACGCCGACACCGCCGCCGCCCAGCAGATCGCCCGCGGCTCCCTGCGAGAGATCATCATCGTCGCCGCCGACAGCAATAGCAACCGGTTCCTCAACTACGTACCCAACTCCGACACGATGCCGGGCGGCGGCCAAGGCAATGCCAGCGCCTACCTGCGCTTCATGCGGGACGAACTCAAGCCACGCATCGACGCCCAGTATCGCACCCTGCCCGACGTAGCCAACACAGGCACCATGGGCAGCAGCATGGGGGGCCAAGTCTCCATGGTCTTCGGCTGGGACGCCCCCACCACCTACAGCCGTATCGGTGCCCTCAGCAACTACTGGAGCACCAACTTCCGCAACCGCGTCACATCGACCGCCAAGCCCAACGTGCGTCTCTACCTCGACAGCGGCGACAGCGGCACCGCCAGCGACAACTTCACCCCCACCTTTAACGTGCGCGATGCGCTTCTCAACAACTCACGCGTCGGCGGCCCCTTCGTCAGCGAGCTCAACTTTCGCCACACGATCGGCTTCAGCCAGCAGCACAACGAAGGCGCCTGGGCCCAGCGAGTTGGGCCCGCGATGAGCTTCCTTTTCCCCGCAACCGAAGAACCGAACGCCCTCTTCGCTTTCGCCGATGGCGCACAGTTCGACCTCACGTCCGACGCACGCATCTCCACCGAAGATGCGTACCGCCAGTCGCTGGATGCTGCGCGTGATGTGAACATTTCCGGCGAAATCAACGCCGACGACGCCCGCGCGATCGCAAACGCCTCGCGAACATCAGAACGCGCAAACCTGCTCTCCCGCTGACTTACCTGCCGCCTCGGGCACTCGGCAACCTCGCACCCCGGCACTTTTTCTAGAACTTTACAAAACTTCCTCTAGCGTTCTGCGAACCAGCCGATAGCATGGTGTCAGTACGCCGCGCTCGCGCGGCCTGACTTCACACCTTCTGGGTTGGTTCACCTCACCGCGATCACAGCATCAACGCTCGCGATAGGAGGCACGCATGCGGATGGGCGTCACGCATTCGGCATATTCCCTCTTCTTGGCCGCTGGCTCCGCGCTCACGCTTGCTCTTGGATCTGCCCACGCGCAGGTCGTCCCGCCGCCGCTCGCGCAAGCCGCACAGCAGCCCGCCCCCCAGCCTGTCGCCCCCCCGCCCGCCAAACCCAGCACGCCCGACCAGTCAGGCACCACCGTCACCCTCACGCTCACCAGTGGCGAAACCATGCGGGGCGTGGTGAAGGCCCTCGACAACGATTCCATCACCATCATTCACCCGGTGCTTGGCAAAGTGCGCATTCCCCGGGTGGGCGTTGCGACCAGTGAACCCACGCTCGACAAGATCCCCGCTCCTGCCAGCCCCGCCGAAGAAGCGCCCAAACCCGCGCCCAAGGCAGAACCAAAGCCCGAGCCCAAGCCCGAGCCGGCTCCCGCCGCGCCCCAGCCAGCTCAAATCAAGCTTGAGCCCACCAAGCCCGTCGCCCCGACCAACCCCGTCGAAGCCCTCCTCGCCGACGACGAGAAGCCCTTCCTCGAAGGTTGGAAGCGCCAGATCGAGCTGGGCATCAATGGCACCACCGGCCCCATCGATTCACAGAACTACCGCGCGTACGTCAACCTCACTCGCGCCACCACACTCCAGAACACTGTCGCCACCCTCGTCTACGTGCGTGGCGAGAACAACTTCGGCGTCACGCAGGACCGCGCCGAATTCACCGCCCGTAACGACTGGAAGATCGCCGGCGGCAAGTGGAGCATGTGGGCCAGCGCTCGCATGGAGTGGGACAACCGCCAACGCTGGGACGGCCGCGTCTCCGCCGCGGGTGGTCTCGGCTACGTCATTGAGCAAAACGACAAGCTCAAGCTCGTGGGCCGGGTCGGCGCAGGCATCGCCCGCGAAATCAATGGCGACAACGCCATCATCCCCGAAGCCGGCATCGTCGCCCTCAGTGCCGACTACAAGATCAACGACAAGTGGAACGCCTACGCCAATGCCGAGTTCTTCCCCAGCGGCAAAACCTGGGGCGACTACCGCACCATCACTCGCGCCGGCTTCAACTTGGTCGTCGATCCCGAACTGAAAATGAACCTGCGTCTGGGCACTGAGTACCGCTTCGACAGCACCGTCCGCAGCGACAGCACCAACGCGCTCGATTACTTCGCAGTGCTGGGCTTCTCGTTCTAGCGGCTGTGATCACGGGGATCAGTTCAACCGCGACGGTTAGCTCAACCACTTCCAATCCAACCCGCTCACCGCGCGGAGTTTGGAGAGGTCGCCTTTGCGAATGCATGCGAGCAGGCAGTCTTGGCCATCTGTATCGACCGTTGCGATCCGTCGCTCTGAGCCCCTCGACTCTAGCAGTGCGGCGAATCGTGTGACGATCGACATATCTGCCCAATCGTCATTGACCGCCGCGTCCCAGTGACATCGATCGCTCCCAATATCGAAAGCGACCCACGCCTTACCGGCATCAATCTCAACAGAATCAGCCACATTCGATATCTGCAATTCACCGCTCAACAGCCGCGACAAATTGTTGATGATCGCAACGTAGTCGCCGGAGCCAGTCACACACTCTGTGTCAAATCGCCACATGCGATCACAGAATTGCTCGCCTTGCGCAGGACCGACTTCCACTTCGCTGCCCAGTGACAGATAAAGCAGAATTGGATCTCGATCAAACGCTTCACGATCCCACGACTCGAGCAACTCCGCAACCGTTCGACCAGCGTTCAAACCCAACCCGAGAGGCGCAAGCGCGGCAAGGCGATCTTCGATGCTCTGCGGCGTTTTGTTCTTTGGACCCTTGAACCAATCGAAGATACTCATGCAACCTCCTCAAACTCACCGCAAAGACCAGCTCACATCCCAAGCCGCTCCAAAATCCCATCCAGCGTGCTCCGGCAACTCGCCTCATCACCCCAAGGCGTGTGCTCCACCACTACGCGCGTCCCACTTGCCACACGCTGGGCCATCACCGTCACGCGCGGGTAGCCACTGCTCCGTGGCGGCAGCGCAACGATCTTGCCGAACTCATCCGTCGCTTCCCGGCTGCGAATGCTGTACGCCCGCGCCGCGAATGTTTGATCAGCCGCCGCAATCACTGCCTGCACGCGTGCCGCTTCCGGCAACGTGGTTTCCAGTTCGCCCGCGCTGTACGTCGCCATCACCATGCTTCGCCCCTGCGGCAGCGCCATGGGCTTGCTCGTGCACGCGCCTAGGGCGAGCATTGCTGCGCTCACGCATGTCCATCGCGCGAGCGTCCACGCCGCTCGCGTGCCGGCTTCGCATCCACTTGTTTGCCCGACTTCTCCGCCGGAAATTGCTTCAGCCATAGTTCCATATCCAGTTGCGAAGCTTCGATGTCATCCAACTCGCGCACACCGTCATGCAGTGTTGCATGCAGTTGCTCATGCAACGCATCGAGTGCGGCAGCCTGGCAATCGACCCGCTCGCTCCTGCTTTCATCGGCCGCAGGCCTCACGCGGCTCGCGTTGCGACGAGTCGGACTCGCGGCGGTCGCGGGAGTTGCTCCCTCCGATGTTGGCAACCGATCGCGTTTCGACGTCCGCCCGCCATCGCGTCCGGGGTCCCGCGCCATCCCCGTCGCCAGATCAATCCCGAAGTACGCCGCCCACGCCGCCGCGGAAATGTGACCCACGTCGCGGCTCGACTCCCCCGTAAACGCACGCCGCCGGGCGTCATCGTGCAATTGCTCCGCGAATTCTTCACTTCGCAGGCTCTTGGCCCCCATGCGCTTTGCCGCGTCCCGCAGTCGCCGGTCGCTCGATACAACTAGCACGTTGCCGGGCGAGGTTGTGTGCTCCAGCAGCCCCTCCACCACGTCATCCGCCTGCTGGTTAGGCCCCGAGAATAACAACTGCCGCGTGTTCCCCGCTGCTGCCATCGCAGCCACCACACGATCTCGCAACCCACTGGCCCGCATGGGGTTGCCATCGCAAACAAGCGTGACTTCCTGCTTGCCGTACCGGCTGTTTGCCAGCCAACCTACCAGTTCCAGCACATCGCCATCACCCGGAGCCCTCCCTCGCGTGAGTACGTGCAAGATATTGGCAACATCCAGAATCAGCATGACAGCCCGCCGCAAGCGTTCGCCGCCCATCCCGCCCGGGAAGCACACCACATCGAATTTTCCCGCTTGAATACCGACCGCACCCCGCCTTCAATAGAGGCCCGTCCGAGCGTGAGCCCGGCGGCTTCTCTATCGAACCAGCAAGAGGTGTCTATGTCGATTCGGGTCAAAGCCCGCAGTGGCGAGAGTGTCGAAGGCCTGATGCGCCGCTTCAAGAAGCTGTGCGAGAAGGAAGGCCTGACCAAGGACGTCAAGCGCAAGGAGTTCTACGAGAAGCCCTCCGAACGCATGCGTCGCGACGCCCGCAAGAGCGTCTCCCGCCGTATGAAGGAAGATGGCACCTTTATCCCCAAGGGCCCCATGAAGGGCGGCAAGGGTGCAAAGGGTGCCAAGGCTGGCGCGGGCAAGGGTCCCGGCGGCGGCGGCGGTGGCATGGGCTACGGCGGCGGCCGCGACTGATCAGCGTCTCCATCCAATCGCAAGGCGAGCCTCCACTGGCTCGCCTTGTTTTTCATAGGTCAGGTTTTCAGAGTTCAGGTTTCTGGCTTTTCTCCCGGGGCACCTTCGCGCAGTTCATGCCTGCAACGCGGAACGGCCGATTTATCGCCCCATACTTCCCTCGGATAGGCCTTCACCGTCTCTTGACCAAAGACACTGAGTGGCACACCCTTGGGGCCCTTCAGGCTGGAACCGGGTTTGCGTGCTCTACCAGCCCCGCATGGATCTTTCGGCGCACCTCGTGCGGCCATGCGATCAACGGATTTTCGCGTCATTGACATGCAGTCAACGACATCAGGAGGCAGTCGCGTGCGACAGAACGCTTTCACTCTCGACAAACTCAAACAATGTGCCACGCACACCAAGGCCGCCTTCGCGGGCGCTCTCGCCCTGGCGTTCAGTGCCACCACTTCGCTCGCCGCAGGCGTGCAAGGTGCCGACGTCCCCGTCTTCCAGAAGCCGGGTGGCGAAGCCAACCTTGTCATCCCTGATCTGAACCAAGTCAAGTTCTTCGGCGTGGGCGGCCACGACCTGCTGCTGGTCGGCTTCCTCATCAGCCTGCTGGGCCTCGCCTTCGGCGGCCTGATCTACATGCAGCTCAAGAAGATGCCCGTCCACAAGAGCATGCTTGAGGTCAGCGAGCTCATCTACACGACCTGCAAAGCCTACATGATCCAGCAGGGCAAGTTCCTTGCCAAGCTCTTCCTCTTCATCGGCGCCATCGCCGCCGTGTACTTCGGCGTCTTCGCCCCCACTCCTGTCATCGACACCGCCACGGGCGAGTTCAAGTCGGGCTTTGACATCGGCCGCGTGGCCCTCATCGTCCTCTTCGCCGTCATCGGCGTGCTTGGTTCGTACGCGGTGGCGTGGTACGGCATCCGCGTCAACACCTTCGCCAACAGCCGGGCCGCGTTCGCCAGCCTCAAGGGCAAGCCCTTCCCCTGCTACGCCATTCCGCTCAAGGCCGGCATGTCGATCGGCATGATGCTCATCAGCGTCGAGCTGTTCATCATGCTCGCCATTCTGCTCCTCCTGCCCGCCGACCTCGCCGGCGCCTGCCTCATCGGCTTCGCCATTGGTGAGTCTCTGGGCGCGGCCGCTCTCCGCATCGCAGGCGGCATTTTCACCAAGATCGCGGACATCGGCAGCGACTTGATGAAGATCGTCTTCAAGATCAAGGAAGACGATGCCCGCAACCCCGGCGTCATCGCCGACTGCGTGGGCGACAACGCCGGCGACAGCGTCGGTCCTTCGGCCGACGGCTTCGAAACCTACGGCGTCACGGGCGTCGCGCTCATCGTCTTCACGATGATCGCCGTCACCCCCAGCATCTTCGCTCCCAAGACGGTCGACATCGACCCCGGTCAGGGCGTCCGCGAAGTTTCCTACGCCTACGCCACCAGCATCGTGGACGTTGGCGGCAAGAACGCCGATGGCGCGCTCATCAACCCCAGCTACCTCCCCGCTCTTGACACGCGTCTGGCCAAGTCCACCGACGCCGAGCAGAAGGCCAAGCTTTCCGCTCTGAAGGCTGACGCCAGCGACGCCGCCGTCGTGGCCGAAGCGAGCAAGGTCGTCACCGTCGCTCAGAGCACCACGCAGGCCATCCAAGTGAAGATCCTCGTGTGGCTCTTCATGATGCGCATCATCATGGTCATCGCCAGCGCTCTCTCCTACTTCATCAACGAAGCCCTCGCCAAGGCCAAGTACGCCAACGCGAACAAGATGGACTTTGAGCACCCGCTCACGGTCCTGGTCGTCCTCACGTCCATCGTCTCGGTCATCCTCACCTACGCGGCCAGCTGGTTCATGCTCAGCCCCGACAAGTGGGAGACAATCACCGCCGCCTACCCCGGCAACGACATGCTCGCCAAGCTCGCCGGCAACGCCTGGTGGGTTCTCGCCAGCATCATCAGCTGCGGCACCGCTGCAGGCGCGATCATTCCCGAACTCGTGAAGGCCTTCACCAGCGTGCACAGCCGCCACGTGCGCGAAGTGGTCAAGAGCAGCGAACAGGGCGGCGCATCGCTCAACATTCTGTCCGGCCTCGTCGCAGGCAACTTCTCCTCCTACTGGCTGGGCCTGGCCATCATCCTGCTCATGGGCCTTGCATACGCCTTCAGCACCTTGGGCCTGGGCAGCATCATGCTCGCTCCCGCTGTGTTCGCCTTCGGCCTCGTGGCCTTCGGCTTCCTCAGCATGGGCCCGGTCACCATCGCCGTCGACAGCTACGGCCCGGTGACGGACAACGCCCAGAGCGTCTACGAACTCTCGACTATCGAAACCATTCCGGGCATCGAGAAGGAAATCGAGCAGCAGTACGGCTTCAAGCCCGACTTCGAAAAGGGCAAGGAGTTCCTCGAAGAGAACGACGGCGCCGGCAACACCTTCAAGGCGACCGCCAAGCCCGTGCTCATCGGCACCGCCGTCGTCGGCGCAACCACCATGATCTTCTCGATCATCGTGGTGCTCACCGGCGGCCTGCAAACCAACCTCGACAAGCTCAGCCTGCTGCACGCACCGTTCCTCTTGGGCCTCATCACGGGCGGCGCGGTCATCTACTGGTTCACGGGCGCAAGCACGCAGGCCGTCACGACCGGTGCCTACCGCGCCGTGGAATTCATCAAGGCCAACATCAAGCTTGATGGCAGCACCAAGGCCAGCGTCGAAGACAGCAAGAAGGTCGTGACCATCTGCACCGAATACGCGCAGAAGGGCATGTTCAACATCTTCCTGGGCATCTTCTTCGGCACCCTGGCCTTCGCCTTCTTCGAGCCCTTCTTCTTCATCGGCTACCTCATCTCCATCGCCCTCTTCGGTCTGTACCAAGCCATGTTCATGGCCAACGCCGGCGGCGCATGGGACAACGCCAAGAAGATCGTCGAAACCGACCCCGAATTCAAGGGCACCGGCCGCGGCAAGGGCAGCGACCTCCACGCCGCCTGCGTCGTGGGCGACACCGTGGGCGATCCCTTCAAGGACACCAGCTCAGTCGCCCTCAACCCGGTCATCAAGTTCACCACGCTGTTCGGCCTGCTCGCCGTCGAGCTCGCCATCCACGTGAAAGAACCCGGCTTCGTCCACACCCCCATCACCATCGCCCTCGCGATCATCTTCTTCATCATCAGCATGTTCTTTGTCTACCGCTCGTTCTACGGGATGATGATCAAGAACTGAGTGACCGGCATTCGGCATTCGTGATTCGGCATTCGTCAAGACCAAAGCCCCGCACGCAAGTGCGGGGTTTTTTCATCGTGCCACCAACCCGCTGCTCTGAGCGGGTTGGTGCCGCCAGCGACGCCGGGAAAGGCCAAAGACAGGTTCACCACAGAGCCCGCAGAGAGCGCAGAGATGAAACAGCGAGCGAGCGAGCAAGCCAGCAAGCCACCGCAGGAGAAGCCTCACGCCTTGCGTCGCGAAGCGACGCCGTTGAATAGCCGGGGGTTGAGCGCAGCGAAACCCCCGGACGCCCGATCGCGCACCCACGCACCGCGCAGCGGTGCAGGTCGGTTGCCCGCCGCACCTGCCCGCACCGCGACGCGGTGCAACCACATCCTCTCTCGCATCCCGGGGGTTTCGCTCCGCGTGAGCCCCGGCTACTCACCTTCCATCGCTCCGCGATGGCAAACCATCCGAGCGCACCCGCGCGGGAATCACGCGATGCCTTCCACCAGTGCCCAGTGCCCGATGCCCAGTGCCTTCCCCCCAAGGTCCAATCACACGTGATCTGTCACAGATCACGCCCGCAACATGACAGATCACGCCTTGAAGATGACAGATCACGCCCGCAACGTGACAGATCACGCCTTGAAGATGACAGATCACGCCTTGAAGATGACAGATCACGCCCGCAACGTGATAGATCACGCCTTGAAGATGACAGATCACGCCCGCAACGTGACAGATCACGCCTTGAAGATGACAGATCACGCCTGCAACGCGACAGATCACGGCTTGAAGATGACAGATCACGCCGCTGCAGCGACCGATCACCACAGCGACACAGAGGCACAGAGGCGAACACGCACACAACACCCGCGCAAACTCCGCCACAACCCCTCCCTCCTCTCTGTGCCCTCTGTGCTCTCTGTGTTGAAAATGCCTTTTATTCCGCGTGACGCGTTCAAGCCGCACACTCGCACCGCCGAGAACACAAGAAGCCACGGTGAGCAGTCGCCGCAAGCCAGCGAGTTGAGCGCGTGCAACGTGCATGGCGCACGCGGCTCCTGCGGCACTCCCGCACTCTGGCACATTTCAAGGAGACGCCCCATGGGCATCTTTCCACCAAGCAGGCTCGGCAAGGTAGAGTTCTACGAAAACCGCATCACGGATTGGGCGGCGAACGCGGCGGGCATCGGGGTGACTCCCGCGGCGATTGCGGATCTGCAAACGCTGGTGGAAGCGGCCCGCGCGGCGTATGGCGAGAGTGAGAAGGCTCGCATCGCAAGCCAGGCGGCCACGCAGGACTTTTACGATGCCGTGCGCGCCATGCACAATGGTCCTGGCGCGGGCAGCGACATCGTTGATCAGATTCGCGGGTTTGCGCGCCGCACCGACAACCCGCAGGTGTACGTGCTCGCGCAGATTCCTGCGCCCCAGCCCGCGTCTTCGATTCCCCCGCCGGGCACGCCCTTCGCGTTCAGCGTGGGTCTGCTCGAAACGGGCGCGCTGGAACTCAAGTGGAAATGCATCAACCCCGAGGGCGCGGGCGGCACGATCTACGAAGTGCGCCGGCGCAGCGGCGTGAACCCCGCCACGCCCTTTGTGTACGTGGGCGGCAGCGGCACGCGCAGCTTCACGGACAATTCACTGCCCGGCGGTTCCAGCCCCGTGACCTATCAGGTGACGGCGGCCCGCTCCACCGTGCGCGGCAACCCCGGCCAGTTCACCGTCGCGTTCGGCGTGGGCGGCGGGCCGGGCTTTGCCATCACGCAGGAGACGGATGCGAACGGCAACTTCATTCGCAAGCAGGCAGCGTGAGGCAGAGCTTGCAGCGTGAGGCTTCAAGCGTGAAGCGTGAAGCTGAAATCTGACATGAGAACGGCTGATGACAAGCGGGTCGAGCGTCCATCAAGGCGCACGACCCGCTTTTGGCTGCGCGTGCAAAGCTCCCACTGCGCCCGGCACCCCCAACATATCAGCTGTCAGCTTCACGCTTCACGCTTGCAGCTTCACTCTTTCACCTTCTCGTTCCACGCGATGCCGCTGCTCCGCAGCAGCGTCTTGAACCCTTCGCCGAAGACGAAGTTGTGGGCGGGGAAGGCGGTGCCGGCCATGTTGTTGTCGATGTGACTGAACATGAGGTCGATCTGACCGACCGTGCGCGGCGCGGCGAAGCCCGTGGGTGTGCTGGCGGGCTCGATGAGTTCGACGATGCCGGTGGTTGCGGCGCCCTGGGCGTCCATGTGCTGCACCGTGGCGGTGTAGCGCAGCGTGCAACCGGGCGTTGCGTCGGCGAGCATCTCGGCTTTGCTGACTTTCGCGAGGATGACTTTCTCGGTGAAAGCCCCCGCGTGCCCGACAAGGATGCCCGCGGACTGGGCCATGCCCTCCACGATGAGACTCATGGGCATGATGGGCAGGGCGGGGGCGTTGGCGGTGGCAGGCCCTGCCGCAGGCATCGCAGGGAAGTGGTCGTGCAGGTGTTCCTCGGCCAATGACACATGCTTCACGGCCACCAATCGCTGCCGCGGGACGAGTTCGATGATGCGATCAATCCACATCCAACGCATAAGAAGGCACTGGGCACTTGGCACTGGGCACTGGGGGAAAGACATGGGGCGTGCGGCGGCGGCAGCGGCCTTGGCACCAGTGCCCAGTGCCCAGTCCCCGGTGCCTTCGCCTACTCACTTCTTCAGCTTGTGCTCAATGAACTTCACCAACGTCTCCACCGTGAAGAGTTCACCGACTTTGCTGAGTTGCGGGTCCTTCTCAAACGCCGAGAAGTCCACGTGCGGCATGCGGGCTTTGAGACTGGCGAGGCCGTCGGGCGTGATCTTGCCGTTCTGCACGAACTTGGGGTCCTGTGCGCCGCCTTCGGGGAAGAGCTCGCCCTGCGCGATCTTGATGCCGAAAGCCTGCTCGATCTTGAAGACGATATCGAGGAAGTCAATGGACTCAGCGCCAAGGTCCTTGGTGAGCACGCTGCTCATTGTCACTTCCTCCTCGTCGACAGCCAGGGCGTCCACGAGAATCGTCTGTACCTTCTTGAAAATGTCGTCGCGGGTCATAAGAGCAATCAGGCAAAAAGAAGCAGCGCGGCTGGATAAAGGGTCAAAGCCCGGCGGCGCGCAGTCCGCGACGGTGCCCACGAGCCCTGCGCACGGCACGACTCGGCCCATCATAGCTGCGTTGCGGGGAAAAAGAGCGGAAAGGCGGAGAGAACAGACGGCGGAGAACCGCGAGCGGAGAGAAGCCAAGGACAGGTATGCGCGGCCCGGCGTGTTGCACCCCCGCAGCCCCCATTGCGTTATCACGGCCCCCGCAACGTGTCCCCTGTTCTCCGCTCTCTGTTCTCCGTTCTCCGTCCCCCGCTATCCCCCTCTGGACAAATCGTGTATGCTGCAGGCGCCGCCGATCATGGTGTCTCTTGACCCCTCGGAGCCTTTCCGCGCATGCAGTTCCTCAAAGATCTTCGCCAGCATCTGCTCACCGGCGTGTCGTACGCCATTCCGTTCATCGCCGCCGGCGGCATCCTGATCGCCCTGTCGCTCGCGCTCGCGCCGATGGGCGGCAAAGGTCCGGACATGGACGCCATCGAGCCCGCATGGCTCCAATCCGCCCTCAAACTCACCTTGCAGATCGGCGTCGCGGCCTTCACGCTCATGCTGCCAGTGCTCGCGGCGTACATCTCATACTCCATCGCAGGCAAACCCGGTCTGACGGCAGGCGCAATCGGCGGTCTCTTGTGCGGTCACGTCGCCGATGTGACGAGGGCCGACGGTTCGCAGGCCGTGAGCGCGGGCTTCCTGGGCGCGATCGTCGCTGGGCTGCTTGCGGGCTACATCGTCAAGTGGCTCAAGAGCTTGCCGATGCACAAGTACGTCAAGCCCATCATGCCGATCCTCATCATTCCGGTCGTGTCGTCGGTGATCGTCGGTGCGCTCATGCTCAAAGTCATCGGGCCGCCAATTGGAAGCCTCATGGCAAGTTTGGGCGACACGCTCCAGTCCATGCAAACAGGCAGCGCGGTACTGCTCGCCTGTGTGCTCGGGGGCATGATCGCTTTCGACATGGGCGGCCCCGTCAACAAAGCCGCGTTCTTCTTCGCGTCAGGATTGATCGCTCAAGGCAACACCACGATGATGGGTCCCGTCGCCGCAGCCATCTGCATTCCGCCGCTGGGTCTGGGCCTCGCAACGCTCATCAATCGCAAGATCTGGAGCGACGAGCAGCGGGAGTCGGGCATCGCCGCGCTGGGCATGGGCACCATTGGCATCACGGAAGGTGCGATTCCCTTCGCCGCGGCTGATCCCTTCCGCATCATTCCCTGCATCATGGCGGGCTCCATGGTCGGCAGTACCATCGCCATGCTCGCCGGCGTGGGCGGCCACGCACCGCACGGCGGGCTGATCGTGCTTCCCGTCATCGACAATCGCATCATGTACGTGGTCGCCATCGCAGCAGGTGTCGTCGTCACCGCCCTCGCAGTGCACGCCGTCAAGCGATTTACGGCGGCCAAGAACCCGTCGCAGCCCGCCTGATTGCGACGCTACATCGCTAGTCAACACTCGCAAGGAGAGTGCATGAAGTTTGTTGCTGTCACCGCCTGCCCCACCGGTATCGCTCACACCTACATGGCCGCCGAACAACTTGAAAGGACCGGCAAGGCTCTGGGCCATGAAATCCGCGTCGAAACGCAGGGCGCGATGGGCATCGAGAATGAACTCAGTGCGAAGGACATCGCTCAGGCCGACGTCGCGATCTTCGCCGTGGATATCGAAGTCGAAGGCCTCGATCGCTTCCAAGGCAAGAAGCAGATCCGCGTGGGCGTGGCGGAAGCCATCAAGAACCCCAAGGGCGTCTTCACAAAGGCGGGCGCGTGAGCGAGCTTGTCTTTCGCTTCACGTGTGCTCTTGCGGCGGGCTTGCACGCACGCCCCGCAAGCATGCTGAGCGCAGCCGTCCGCGCATACAGCGCCACGGTCACCATTCGCAAGGTCGATACGCCCGCCGTTGATTGCAAGAGCGTGCTTTCCATCGTCAGTCTTGACGTGCAAGATGGCGACATCTGCGAGATCGCCGCGGAAGGCAACGATGCCGCCGCAGCACTCGAAGCTGCCCGCATGTGTGTCGAAGAACTCATCGCACATGGCGAGGAGCCCCCGCCGCCGCTCGCGCCGACTCGTATCGTAAGTGTGCCGCGCGAACTTCGCAACGCCACAAGCCCCGTTTGGATAGGCCGTGGCGTCAGTCTTGGCGTGGCGATCGGCCCAGCCGTCGTCGTCTCCCCGCTCGCTATCTCCAAGCTCGCTCAATCGGCCACCTCCCGCGGCGAAGCGATCGAGTTGCACGCGGCACAGACCGCCGTCAGCGCCGTTGCTGCAGATCTGCAGCATCGTGCCGCAACATCCCGTGTCCGCACCGAAGCTGAACTGCTCGCTGCCCATGCACAGATCGCTTCAGACCCAGCCCTGTGGTCACGCATTGCGGCTCATATAACTGCCCGTTCCACCGCACCACAAGCCGTTCTTCTCGCTGCCACCGAGTTTGCCGATCAACTGCGCCACGCCGCCAGCGAGTGCATTCGCGAACGCGCAATCGACGTGCACGATGTCTGCACGCAGATCCTCACGCACCTCCATGCGATCGACCCCGCCGCAACGAAGATCGAGCTCTCGCAACCGAGCATCATCGTCGCCGACATGCTTACGCCCAGCCAGTTGCTCGCGACCAACCGCGCACACATCGCCGGTCTGCTGCTTGGTGCAGTTGGCGTGACATCACACACCGTCATCCTCGCCCGCTCCATGGGCATTCCAACCGTCATCGACGTGCCATCCCTCACGACGCGCGTCCGCACGCAAGACACACTCGCGCTTGATGGCGAACTGGGCATCGCCGCACTCGCCGCCGACGCCCACGCGGTCGCTTGGTTCGAACGTCGCCGCACCACACTGCAGCGAGCCGCGAGCACACTGCTCTCGCGCACATCAGGACCAGCGACAACCGCCGATGGCGTGCGAATCGAACTCGCAATCAACGCCTCGCGGCCCGAAGAAGTCGCCGCAGCGATCGCCAACGGCGCCGAGGGCGTGGGTCTTCTTCGCACCGAACTGCTCTTCCTCGACCGCAACGAGGAACCCTCCGAAGATGAGCAGTTCGCCACCTACGCCAGTGTCGTCCGTGCCGCAGCAGGCAAGTCCGTCATCATCCGCACGTTCGATATCGGAGGCGATAAGCCCGCCCGATACCTCCCCATGCCACGCGAGGAGAACCCGTTCCTGGGCCAACGCGGCGTGCGTTTATACCCCAAACACATCGCGACGCTCCGTCGTCAACTGCGAGCCATCCTTCGCGCTTCAGCCTTGGGACCCGTCAAGATCATGGCCCCCATGGTGAGCCTGCCGAGCGAAGCACGCTGGTTTCGCGAAGAAGTCCGTGGCATGCAGGCTCAACTCGCGACCGCAGGCATCGCCTTCGACATGAACACACGCATCGGCGTCATGGTCGAGGTGCCAGCGCTGGCGCTCGTGATCGACCAGCTTGCGCCATTCGTCGAGTTCATCAGCATCGGCACCAACGACTTGTGCCAGTACAGCTTCGCGGTCGATCGTGGCAATCCCGCCGTCGCGCCGCTCTACAACGCGTGCCACCCTGCTTTCTTGCGACTGCTTAAGACCATCGTCGCACAGGCCCGCACACACAGTTTGTGGGTTGGCATCTGCGGCGAAATGGCATCTGACGTTACATTGCTCCCGCTTCTCACTGGCATGGGGTTCTCCGAGCTCAGCGTGTCAGCCAGTGCGCTCACTCGCATCAAATCGACGCTCGGCTCACTGCACAGCACCACCTGCCAGCAGCTCCTGTCGCAGTGCTGCAGCGCAGCCGACGCACCCGCCGTCCGCGAGTTGCTGCAACAAGCCGCCGCGAACGCCGCGTCGCCCCGCCCGCTCATCGACGAAACACTGATCAACATCGCGAGCCCGGCCGACTCCAAGGCTCGCGCCATTCGCGAGGCCGCGGACTTGCTCTGCATTGACAACCGAACCCCCGACGTGCAAGCGCTCGAAGACGCCATCTGGGCCCGCGAGGAAACCTACTCCACCGGACTAGGCCACGGCTTCGCCATCCCGCATTGCAAGTCCGCCGCAGTCACCAGTCCCACGCTCGCGGTGCTGAAGCTGAACACACCCATCTCGTGGGGCTCGCTTGACGATCAACCCGTGCAGACGGTGCTATTGCTCGCCATTCCCGCAGCAGCGAGCGCGAACACCGATCACATGAAGATCTTCGCCAAGTTGGCTCGCAAATTGATGCACGAGGACTTTCGTGAGCAGTTGCACACCGCCACCAGCGCATCCCAAGTCGCCTCGCTGCTGCGTGAGCATCTGTCTATGCAATGATCGCCAATTGTGGTATGCTGTCTCTCTCACGGCTGCTTCCAGTCGCTTCGCGGAAAGGGTTCACGATGTTCATGCGTCTTTCTCAGGCGGCCGCTCTCGCACTCGCATGCGGCACCACCACATGCACCTTCGCACAATCAGCGCCGCAGCAGCCCGCCGCACAGCCATCCAAGCAGCAACTGCCCGACGTTGCGACGACCCCGTCTCTCTTCGTCATCGCCTACGCCCACCTCGATACGCAGTGGCGTTGGTGCTATCCGCAGGTCATCCGCGAGTATCTCGCCAACACACTCAACGACAACTTCAAGCTGATTGACAAGTACCCCCACTACACCTTCAACTTCAGCGGCTCGCGCCGCTATCAGATGATGGCCGAGTACTACCCCGAGCAGTACGAGCGACTCAAGAAGGAAATCGCCGCCGGCCGCTGGTTCCCCTGCGGCTCCTCCGTCGACGAAAACGACGCCAACGTCCCCAGCGGCGAGTCCTACATCCGTCACGTGCTCTACGGCAACAACTACTTCCGTAAAGAGTTCGGCATTGCCAGCGACGAATACATGCTGCCCGATTGCTTCGGCTTTCCCGCCGCCGTCCCCAGTCTGCTCGCCCACTGCGGCGTCCAGCAGTTCTCGACGCAAAAGCTCACGTGGAACGCTGTCGTGCCGATTCCCTTCAAGGTCGGTGTGTGGAACGGGCCCGACGGCAAGGGCGTCATCGCCGGTCTCGACCCCGGCGCATACGTCGGCGAAGTAATGGAGAACCTCGCCAACTCCGACGGCTGGCGCAACCGCATCAATACCAACGGCAAAGCATCGGGCGTCTACGCCGACTTGCACTACTACGGCACAGGCGACCAGGGCGGAGCCCCCACCGAGCGTTCCGTCGCGATGATGGAAGAAAGCGTCAACACCAAGGGCCCGCTCACCATCCTTGCAGGTCGCGCCGATCAGCTTGCACACGCCATCACACCTGAGCTTCGCGCCAAGCTGCCGACGTACGCGGGCGAGTTGCAACTCACCGAGCACTCCGCAGGGTCCATCACCTCGCAAGCCTACATGAAGCGTTGGAACCGCAAGAACGAACTGCTCGCCGACAACGCCGAGCGTGCATCCGTCGCTGCGACATGGCTGGGCGCACGCGCGTACCCCGCTGCAAAGATCGAGAACGCATGGACGCTGATCCTGGGCTCACAGATGCACGACATCTTGCCAGGCACCAGCCACCCGTGGGCGTATCACTACTCGTGGAACGACGAGATCCTCGCCGCCAATCAACTCTCCAGCGTCCTCGAAGACGCCATGGGCGTCCTCGCAAGCCAGCTTGACACAACAGGCAAGGGCCAGCCCCTCGTTCTCTACAACCCGCTTTCAACAGACCGCACCGATGTCGTCGAAGCGACTATCCCAGGCAACATCAAGTCAGCCCGCAGCGTTACCGTCAGCACTCCCGATGGCGTGCCAGTCGCTGCACAGATCCTCGATGGCGACAACACGCACGTCCGCATCGCCTTCATCGCGAGCGCGCCTTCTGTGGGCCTGACCACCTACCACGCAACACTGAGCGAGACGCCCGCCACCTCCGCCTCGTCCCTGCGCATCGACACCACAAGTCTCGAGAACGATCGCTACCTCGTCAAGCTCGATGCACAAGGCAACGTCGCTTCCATTCGCGACAAGCACGCCGACCGCGAATTGCTCAGCGGCCCCGCCACGCTGGGCCTTCACTACGAGAACCCCGAGAACTGGCCCGCATGGAATCAAGACTGGGCCGACCGCCAACGCCCCGTTAAGGAAATCGTTGGCGGCACGCCACGCGTTCGCGTCCTTGAATCCGGACCAGCACGTGTCGCGCTCGAAGTCACGCGCGAAGTCGGCAGTTCGACATTCACCCAGCGCATCCGCCTCGCATCCGGTCCTGCGGGCGACCGCGTGGAGTTTGATTGCACCATCGACTGGGCCAGCCGCGAACGCAGCCTCCGCGCAGCCTTCCCGCTCACCGTTGCCAATGCCATGGCAACCTACGACATCCAGCAAGGCACCATCGAGCGCGGCAACGGCCACGAAAAGCAGTACGAGTACGCCTTCCAACAGTGGTTTGATCTGACAGACGCCAATGGCGCATATGGCGTCACCGTCATGAGCGACAGCAAGTATGGTGCCGACAAGCCGACGGACAACCTCGTTCGTCTCACGCTCCTCCACACGCCGGGCACACGAGGCGGCTATCAAGACCAAGGCACGCAAGACATCGGCAAGCATCACGTGCTTTACGCCATCGCCGGGCACAAGGGCGACTGGCGCGATGAACACAGCGCACGCAACGCCGCCCGCCTCAACCAACCGCTTCTCGCCTTTCACGCTCCCGCCCACGCGGGCAAATTGGGCAAGTCATTCTCGCTCGCCAGCGTGAACAACGCGCACGTGCAGATTACGGCCATCAAGAAGGCTGAGCACACCGACGAAGTCATCATCCGGCTACGCGAACTCAGCGGCAAGCCCCAGAAAGCGGTCGCGATCTCCGCCGGCACAGGCATCACCGCCGCTCGCGAAGTCGACGGCCAGGAACGCCCCCTTCCGCAGCCGACAACCGCCGCATCAGTCGCCAACGGCTCACTCATCACAGACATCAACCCCTACGAACTGCGCACCTTCGCTCTCACTCTCGCGCCCGCGCCAGTACAAGCCCAGCCAACCACCGCCACATCCATTCCCCTCGCGTTCGACACCGATGTCATCGCCGCTCGCGCTGATCGCGCCGACGGCGCGATGAACGCCGATGGTGATGCCTACCCCGCCGAGCTCTTCCCCGCCACCATCACGGTTGAAGACGCGACATTCACCTTGGGCAGCACGGCACCAGGCGCGAACAACGCCCTCTCCGCGCGTGGCCAAACACTCACGCTACCAGCTGGCTCCTTCGACCGGGTCTACTTCCTCGCTTCATCCGCCGATGGCGATATCAATTCGCACATCGATATCGCCGGCAAGCAAACGCCCGTCACCTTCCAAGATTGGAGAGGCATGCTGGGCCAGTGGGATCGTCGCCTCTGGCACGGCGACGTGCCCGAGTACGCCTTCGACTGGCCCTACGAACTCGCCGGCATTGAGCCCGCGTTCATCAAGCCCCAGCCCGTCGCGTGGCACCTCTCGCACTACAGCACACGCAAGGGCGATGCCTACTACCTCTACTGCTACATCTACAAGGTCGCGCTCGACATCCCTGCTGGTGCCACCAGCATCACCCTGCCCAACGATCCTCGCATCAAGCTCTTCGCGGCGACCGCCCTCAATACCAAGGGCCAACGCGTCACTCCCGCAACGCCGCTCTTCGACAACCTCGAGAAGCGCGAGCAAGATGCTCCTCGCGTCGTCTTCGATGCTACCGCTCTGAGCGACACAACAACGGTCTCAATCGAACCACGTCTTTACTGGAAGTCCGGCGACATTCGCTACACGCTCGACGGCTCGGCCCCCACAGCAAACTCCCCGGTCTACAACGGCCCCTTCCCGCTCAGCCACGCCGCCACAGTCACAACCGCCGTCATCAACAAAGGCGTCGCCGGTCCCTCGTCCGCCGCACAAGTTGCAGTGAACGACACCACCAAGCCCACACTGCGCCGACTGACCTCCGCATTCATGGATCCCACACTGCGCCTGCAGTTCTCCGAGCCGCTGGCAGACATCGCATCGCAACCCGCGTGCTACACAATCACGCCAGATCTTCCCATCACCAGCGTCACACTCAGTGATGACCGCCGCAGCGTGACGATCCACCTCGCCGCCGCGCCCAAGCCCGATGTCAACTACACGCTCGCGATCAATCGCCTGACCGACACATCACCAGCTCGCAACCAGATCGCCGCGACGTCTCTCGAGTTCATGACACGCGGGCCCGTCTACACGCTTGCCAACGTGCCGAAGGAGATGTATGGCAAGCCCATCACCTCGGTCTCGAACCTCCCCATCAAGGCCGACGCGACATGGACCATGAACATGTTCGTGAAGATGGGTAAGCAGCCCGCCAACCGCACCATCATCGCCGGCTTCGGCAAGTGCGAAGACTCGGCAAACGGCATCGCCCGTTACTTCGCGAAGTTCTCCGGTGGCGCTCACTTCTGGAGCCGCAATCGCGACGTCACGAGCACCACACCCTTCTCCCTCGACCGTTGGCAGATGCTCACCGCAACCTATGACGGCTCCACACTCACCATGTATCACGATGGCAAAGTGATCGGCTCGCGCCAAATGACACTCGCCGACGACACAAGCGTCATCAACATCGCCCCCAAAGACCCGTGGGACAACCTGCGAACCTTCGACGGCGACATCCGCGACTTCCAGATATGGGATTCCTGCCTCACGCCCGATGGCGTGCAGTCACTCACCGCCGGGCTCTGAAGCATGTCTGTCCGTCTCCCCGGCCTCGCTCTTCGCCTGCTGACAGTCGTCCTGTCGTGCGTCTTCGCAGCATGCGCATCCGCACATCCCACATTCTCCGCAACCGCCCTCGCAAAGGTCGATGCCAACAACAAGCTCACGCTGCGCCTGCGTCACGACGCTCTCGCTTTCGCCCTCAACGAAACACCCGCTCGCATCCCCGACGAGCCCATGCTCGCCTTCCTCACCGCGAGCGAGTCAGAGCAACACGATACCTTCAGCGACGGACTTCTGCGCTTCAGCGCGCTGACCACGATCTACGCCGACGAAACACCACTTCAACTCACCATCACCGAGCACCCATCGCGCGACCAGCTTGCCGCGTGGCAAATCGCCAACCCCGCCATGCGATTGCCCGTCAAGATGGACTTCGCGGGCCATGTCCAGGTGCCTCCGGGCACGCGCACGCTCCGGTTCAAACTGCCCAAAGTGCTGGGCGACGTCATCCTGACAGTCGACCGGCCAGACCAGGAACCGCTGGGCTTCCCTTTGCTCGCAGGCGAGATCTCGCCTGAGTTCGATCTCCCCACATCTCCCACAACACCAGCTTCATCAGAACAACCCGCACCGGCAAAGACCGCGCAACCAACTGCGCCCGCGGCCACTTCCGCGTTTCACATCTTCCTTCGCTACATCCGCGTCGGCTTCACGCACATCCTGCCGGGCGGGCCCGATCACGCTCTCTTCGTGCTCAGCCTCTTCCTGCTCACGCCGCGCGTCAAACCGCTGGTCATGCAGATCACCGCCTTCACCATCGCACACACCGTCACGCTCACGCTGACCACATTGCACATCTTCACACTGCCTGCCAACATCGTCGAGCCCGTCATCGCCGCAACCATCGCCTTCGTCGCGATCGAAAATCTCAGTACCACCACCGCTCGCCCGTGGCGTTCCGCCCTCGCGTTTCTCTTTGGCCTCGTCCACGGCATGGGCTTCGCCGCCGTCCTCAGCGAGGTCGGCCTGCCCACCAACCAGTTGGCCACCGGCCTCATTGGGTTCAGCATCGGCGTTGAACTCGGCCACCTCGCCGTCCTCGCCGCCGCCTTCGGACTGCTCGCATGGACCCGCGACAAGCCATGGTTCCGCAACCGCGTCGCCACGCCTCTCTCACTGGTCATCGCGGCTGTCGCCCTGCTCTGGCTGGTCCAACGCCTCGGCCTGCTGCCGACCGCCTGACCCGCCAAAGAAAACAGCCCCGGCAAGTGCCGAGGCTGTTTCTTGGTCGAAATCGGGATGACAGGATTTGAACCTGCGACCTTTTGACCCCCAGTCAAACGCGCTACCAAGCTGCGCTACACCCCGGGATGGTGAGGGGAAGTATAGGCCGCAATTTCACCGCTTCCACACGTCGGGAACCGAGCACCGAAAAAGTCGCTGACCTCCGTCAGTTCGCACGCTCTTCGCCCAAACCGCGTGTGCAGGCTCGCGTCTCACGGCGGTGGCTTCGTGAACGTCGGCTGGCTCAGATACACGTTGTCCGCGTTGTAGTTGACCCATGCCCCGTCAACCAACGCATACCCCACGCGTCCATCCTCGCCTGCGGAGTAAAAGTACGGCCGCGAGCCGGCAGCCTTGCCGCCGTCGCCATCGCCCGATTGGTTGGGCACCGTCCCACGGTCACTCCGACGAACATCAGCGTAGATGTAGCGGCGGTCGATCTCACCCGGGATCGATAAAGGCGTTCCCAACCATGCTTCTACTGGCCTGACAGCGTCATAAGCACTACCCGTCTGCGTCGCCTGACCGATGACGAGACCGTCACCCTTGGGATGAACGAATCGAATCGGGCGACCCCATGCATCAAGAGCCGTCGGCAATTCAGGTTGCTCACCGTAAGGGTTGCCAACCGCATTTGGCGGAGGCAGACCATCAACGTCAAGCGAGATGAGCTGCTTCGCACTCAATTTGTCCAAGACAGCCTTTGCTTCCGGAACTTGCTGAGCCGCATAGAGGAAGACACCCACGCTGTTGATTGTCCGCAAACGTGGATCGTCCATGTTCGTGCCGTCGAACGCCAAGAGAACCACGAGCCCCCGGGGCGCAGCAGGGTTAGTGTCGGCCGGATCAGGAAAGTCAACCGCAAACGGCGGATTCTCACCGCGCGCCTGGATGTATGCCTGCAGCGCGGTGTCCAGCACGCGCAGCGTGTCTTCCGTCGCGTTCTTCTTGGAGCCCTCCACCACGCTGCGACCAACCGCGAACGTGATGCCGATCAGAATCGCGATGATGCCGATCACCACCAGCAGTTCAATGAGCGTGAAGCCGCGACGATTGCTTGTTGCGTGTGCCATGCCGGTTCCCTGTGCCATACGGCCATTCTTGGCCCCATCTCGGCGCCGAACGCGGCTCGACCGCGCCTTTCCCAGCGCATGAAAACGCCCCCAGCCTGTACGGGCTGGGGGCGGTAAAGGTTGCATCTGTCGTTACGCCTGAGCCGGGCCAGACAAACCAGGACCCGAAATGCCCCCACCAATACCCGGACCGATGATCCCCAGCCCCGCCGTCGGAGCAGGTGCCATCGGACGCGGCGCAGGCCGCGGCGCAAAGTTCTGCTGGGGCTGAGGCGGCGTGAGACGCGCCTTGAACAGCAGTTCCGTCACGCGCAGCTTCACGCTCTCGAGCATGTCCTTGAACATCTGCGAGCCTTCACGCTTGTACTCGATGCGCGGATCGTTCTGGCTGAACGTCCGGAAGCCGATCGTGTCGCGCAGCTGGTCCATCGCGTACAGGTGGTCTTTCCAGTGCGTGTCGAGCGTCTCGATCAGAATCGTCCGCTCAAAGCGCAGCAGTTCCAGCCGGCGAATGTTCTCCACGCTCGCGCGAATCGCATTCGTCCGTTCATCGCCGCTCAGGTATCGCATCGTCTCAGGCAGGGGCCGCAGGTAGTTCTTCTCCCAATATGCGTTGAGCTCGTCGTCGCTCTTGGTGGCGATAGCTTCCGCCATCTCCTTCTCCATGCGACGCTCATCCACGAACTTCTGGCTCGCCTGCATGAGCTGCTGACTCGCCGTCTGCAACGTGCTGGTCTTGAAGATGTCCTGCGTCCAGCTCAGGCCGAACCGCATGTTGGCCCACTGCAAGAATGCCTTCGCAGCTTCCTGCGGCCCGATGCCCGGCTGACGCACCATGTTCTGGAACATGCCGATGCCGTACTCGACCGGATACTCGATCTCGCGCCGGTGGTACCACTGCTCCACGCGCTGCATGACCATCGTCGTGACAGGATCGGGGTTGTTGCGCTCCGCGTCCTTCTGCGCGTTGAGAATGTCCTGCGTGCGGACATCAAAGCCCAGCTTGTCCTTAAGCCAGTTCGAAAGCTCGGCGGCGCCGAAGTCCTTCTGCGTGTACTCGCGGATGCCGGATAGATCCGCCCGCTCCACCACTTCTTCCGCACGCTGCACAAGTTGATCGCGGACATACTGCCGCTCCGCCGCGCTGCCACCCTGCAGTCGTGTTGGATCCAGCTCCACGCCGAATCGGTTGCGAGCCCACTTGATCAGACCTTCGGTGTCGTAATCGACCTTCACTTCCGACTCTTCGCTGGGCAGATATTCGCCCAGCGTGAGTTCAATAGCCTGCCGCGCGTCGTACTTGGCCTCATCGCGAATGGCGATGTCCATCTCTTCGAAACTCATGCCCTTGAGCTTCTCGGGAGCGATGGAACACTCCAGCGTGTTCTTCGCGAACTCCGCCGCGCACTCGCACGGATACAGCTCATCCAGATACTTGTCCACACCGTTCTTCACGGTCGTGCGCACCATGTCAAACAGCAGCCCGCGCACATCGCGACCTTCCAGCACGCGCTGCCGCTGGCCGTAGAAGTACTGACGCTGCGCTTCCATCACTTCGTCGTACTCAAGCACCTGCTTGCGAATCTGGAAGTTGCGCTCTTCCACCTTGCGCTGCGCGCCCTCAATGCGCTTGCTCAGCATTGGGTGCTCGATCGCATCGCCTTCTTTCATGCCCAAGCTGGCGAGAATCTTCATCGTCGTCTCGCCCGCGAACATCTTCATGAGGTCATCATCAAGACTCACGAAGAAGCGGCTGCTGCCCTTGTCACCCTGACGACCCGAGCGACCACGAAGCTGGTTGTCGATACGACGCGCTTCGTGGCGTTCCGTGCCGATCACGTGCAGACCGCCCATGTCTTCGATGGTCTCAAACCAGCGAATACGGTGCAGCAGGAATCGCCCGTTCTCATCCAGCGCTTCGCGCAGCGCATCCACGCCCGCCTTCGCGACCTTGTCCGGGCCCATCCACGTGTACTTGTTCGCCCACTTGCGCAGCAACTGCAACTCAAGCTCAGCAAACGGCATCGTTTCCGCCTGCTTCTTGTCAATTTCCAGTTCCTTGCTCGCGATCTTGCGATAGATCTGCTCGCGCACTTCACTCTCGCTCGCTTCCACCGTCAACGTGCGCGGGGCAATGCCGCGGCGCAGCCAGTGATCAAGCAACTGCTCGCGCGAGATCTTGCCCAGCTTGATGTCCGTACCGCGGCCCGCCATGTTTGTCGCGATCATCACCGCGCCAAGCTGGCCCGCGTTCTCAACGATGTGCGCCTCGCGATCGTGCTGCTTCGCGTTCAGCACCTCGTGCTGCACCGCATACTTGGTAGTCAGCAGCTTCGACAGGCTCTCGCTCTTCTCAACGCTCGTGGTACCCACAAGCACAGGCCGCCCGCCATCACAGAACGCCTTGATCTCATCCGTGATTGCGTTCCACTTGTCCTTGCCCGACAGGAAGACCACGTCATCAAAATCGCCGCGGCGAATCGGCCGATTCGTCGGAATCGCCACGACGTCCAGCTTGTAGATGTCGTGGAATTCCTGCGCTTCCGTGTCGGCGGTGCCGGTCATGCCCGCCAGCCGCTTGTACATCTTGAAGAAGTTCTGAATCGTGATCGACGCGACCGTCTGCGTCTCCTGCTTGATCGGCACGCGTTCCTTGCACTCCACCGCCTGGTGCAAGCCGTCGCTCCACTGCCGACCCACCATCGGGCGACCCGTGTTGGTGTCGACGATGACGACGCTGGGCGTGGGCCGTCCCGTGTACTGATCGGGAATCTCACGCACGATGTAATCGCGATCAAGCTCATACACCGTGTGTGCACGCAGGCTCTGCTCCAGCAAGTGCGGCAGATCCATGTTCTCTTCGATGTAGAACGAACCGATCTGCGCCGCACGCTGCGCCTCACTCACGCCTTCGTGCGTCAAGTGACACTGCTTGCGCTCCATCTTCACTTCGAAGTACTGCTTCTGCAGGTCGCGCTCCGCCTTGATCCCAGGCAGTTCCTTCTTGGCTTCCGCAAGCTGCTGCTGCAAAGCGGGCACGTTCGCCTTCTCACGCGCCTGACGAATGTCACCTTCCAGACCCTTGATGCGCATCTCGCAACGCGTCACCTTCTCGTCCAGTTCATTCCACGGACGCTGCTTGCTCACCAGGTGGCGCGCCAGCCGGTCCGCCAGGTCATAGCGCGGCGAGTCCTCGTGCGCCTGCCCGCTGATGATCAGCGGCGTGCGAGCTTCGTCAATCAGAATGCTGTCAACTTCGTCCACGATCGCAAAGTCGCGCTTCTTCTGCACCTGCTGCTCAACCGCGCGCTTCATGTTGTCGCGCAGGAAGTCAAAGCCGAATTCCGCCGTCGTGCCGTACACCACGTCACAGCGATACATCAGCCGCTTGACCTCTTCCGGCTGCTGGTGCTGCGGGTGAATGGCGCCCGCCGTCATGCCCAGAGCATGGAAGAATGGGAACGTCCAGTCACGGTCGCGCTGCACCAGGTAATCGTTCACCGTCACAACGTGCACCTTCATGCGCTCGATGCACGCCATGTACGTCGCGAGCGGGCCGACGATCGTCTTCCCTTCGCCCGTCTTCATTTCGCTGATCTTGCCCTGACCAAGCACCATCCCGCCGATCAACTGCACATCAAACGGCCGCGCACGGAACGGCGGCCGGCTCTCGGGGTACAGTGCTCGCACGGCGTCATAGAACTTCGGCGGCACTTCCACCCGCCGCCAGCCCGGCACCATCTCCGTGTGCCCCAAAAACTCATCCTTCTGATCCGCCTCAGCGTTCTGCGGAATGATCGTGTTCTGATCTTCCATGTACGTCCGCGGCACGATGACGGGAATCGCATCCGCCTTCACCTTGATCTCGGCGTACATCGCCTGCATGTCCGCCGGCAGCTTGCTCGGGTCAAAGTTGTGCTTCGGGTTGAAGACGTTGCGAATGCCGACCGCACGGTCCATGCCTTCGCGCGCCACCGCGAACGCCTCGACCATCACGCGGTCCTTGTCTTCGCCAGCGTCGACTCGCTTGCGGAAATCCGCCATCTTGCTGCGAATCTGCTCGTCCGTCAGTTGCCGGACCTGCGTCTCCAGGCCGTTGATCTCATTGACCCGCTGCGTGTACCGCTTGACGAAACGCTCGTTGCGCGTGCCGATGATCTTGTTGAGAATCGGCCCGATGATCGGAATGCCTTGCTCTGCCATGATGATGTCTCGAAACTGATGGGATGACACATGGAAACACGAGCGTGCCGCTCATGCCACAAGTGCCTTGAAGTTGAATAGCTGCCACAACGGGCGATCCGCCCGTCACAAATGAGTTGCTCGCGCAGAGCCATGCTCCGCGTACGTTGACTTGTGCACGTTGCTCCGCGCAGGGTGCACGCGCACTCACTTCACCGGCGGCGGCAAACTCACCAGCATCTCCAGCCCCAAGTGCATCGCCGCAGTCGCATCGACCGAGCACACACCGCCGGGCTTCACATCCCACAGTCGCACCGGCACCACATCGCGCCGCGCGAAAAGAGAAACCTTGTCGTTCTTTTCCCCTTGCCGCCGGGCCGGCACCCCCATCACCAGCCGTAGAGGCTCAGCAACCCGCACCTGCTCATGCACGCGCGAGGCCTGCCCCGCCTGCACAACCATCGGTGCTAGTTGCACGGTCAACGCGACAACCAAAAGCAGCGTCAGGCCGCTCAATGCCGCACGAGATGGAACCTGACCGTGCACCAAAGTCACTATATCCGTTCTTCGCCGCTCCCGTTCCCTCGATCACGGGGCCGCCCCGGAACCCCCACGCCCCACTGGCATCGGATCATTCACGTCCCTATTGTTTGTTGAGACTGATTCTCAATTGAGGAGTTTCAACTCCGATGCGTCCCCCAAACGCTCGGCCTCGAATTCATCCCGCTTTCCCAGTTTTCACCTCTCGCGGCCCCTCGCCGCAAGGACCAACGCATGAGCACCACCATCAAGCCCACGCTCAAGATCGACGGCATCTACATGGACCATGCCGCCACGACCCCCTGCGACCCCCGGGTCGTCGAAGCCATGCTCCCCTACTTCACGCAAGCCTTCGGCAACCCCGGCAGCCGCAACCACCGCTTCGGCTGGAAGGCTGAAGAGGGCGTGGACAAGGCCCGCGAGCAAGTCGCCAATCTCATCGGCGCCGACGAGAAGGAAATCATCTTCACCAGCGGCGCAACCGAAGGCAACAACCTCGCCATCAAGGGCGCCGCTTACATGTATGAGAAGGCCCCCGCCGGCTCACAGAAGCGCGGCCACATCATCACCGGCACCATCGAGCACAAAGCCGTCCTCGACCCCTGCAAGCGCCTCCAGAAGGAAGGCTTCGATGTCACCTTCCTCTCACCTCCCAAGGACGGCGTCTACACCGCTGAAATGATCAAGGCCGCCATGCGCGAGGACACCATCCTCGTCAGCATCATGTGGGCCAACAACGAGATCGGCACGATCAACGAAATTCCCGAGATCGGCAAGCTCTGCCACGAGCGCGATGTCATCTTCCACGTCGACGGCACCCAGTGGGTCGGCAAAATGCCCACTAACGTCGACCGCGACAACATCGATCTGCTCAGCTTCAGCGGTCACAAGCTCTACGGCCCCAAGGGTGTCGGCGCCCTGTACGTCCGCCGTCGCAAGCCGCGCGTCCGCCTCACCAGCCTCTTCGACGGTGGCGGCCAGGAACGCGGCTTCCGCAGCGGCACCCTCAACGTCACCGGCATCGTGGGCCTGGGCAAAGCCTGCGAAATCGCGATGCACGAAATGGACCACGATGGCCAGCGCCTCCTTGCTCTGCGTCAGTACATGGAAGCCGAGATCACCAAGCATCTCGATAGCTGCGAAGTCAACGGCCACGCCACCAAGCGCCTCCCCCACATCGCCAACATCTCCTTCGGCTTCGTCGAAGGCGAAGGCCTCATGATGGCCATCAAGGACATCGCCTGCAGCAGCGGCAGCGCATGCACCAGCGCCAGCCTCGAGCCCAGCTACGTCCTCAAGGGTCTGGGCGTGGGCGACGAACTCGCCCACAGCAGCCTGCGCCTCAGCATGGGCCGCTGGACCACCAAAGACGAAGTCGACTTCGCGATCAACAAGATCGTCGAAGCCGTCAAGAAGCTCCGCATGATGAGCCCCCTCTACGACATGCACAAGGAAGGCATCGACCTGAGCAAGGTGGAGTGGGCGCACCACTGACGAAATGGCCAAAGGGCTAAATTGCCAAATGGCCAAATCAGAGAGGTGATCATGGGGAAGGGGAGATTGCAGCCGGATTTCTTGGAACGGACAGAAGTTTTCAGCGATCGGTGCGTCGCCGCGGCTGAACAGCTTCTAAAGGATGGGAGATTCACTCGGCTCGTGGAACAGTTCGCTGCAAGTGCTACGTCAGTCGGTGCCAATATCGCCGAAGCTGACGAAGCCATGAGCGCGAAGGACTTCCGCAAGGCATCACCATCGCTATCAAAGAACTCGCGGAATCCCGCTACTGGATGCGACTCTTCATCCGTCGCAAATGGCTCCCCGAAAATCGCCTGGCACCACTGCTCGCTGAAGCTCACGAACTCAAACGAATACTCGGTTCCATCCTCACCAAGACGCGTCCAAAGTCCCCTTGAATCCCACATCCCCGCAAACATTTGGCCATTTGGCAATTTGACTATTTGGCAATTTGGAGAAGACTCATGGCCTACGGCCCCAAAATCATCGACCACTACGAAAACCCCCGCAACGTCGGCAACTTCGGCACCTCTGCCGAAACCAAGAACCGCAAGGATATCGGCGTCGGCCTCGTCGGCGCTCCTGAGTGCGGCGACGTCATGCAACTGCAGATCAAGGTCAACCAGCAGACCGGCCTGATTGAAGACGCCAAGTTCAAGACCTTCGGCTGCGGCAGCGCCATCGCCAGCAGCAGCCTCGCCACGGAGTGGCTCAAGGGCAAGAACCTTGACGAAGCGGCGGCGATCAAGAACACCCAGATCGTCGAAGAACTCAGCCTGCCTCCGGTCAAGATCCACTGCAGCGTCCTCGCCGAAGACGCCATCCGCGCCGCCCTGAAGGACTACAAGATCAAGAATGGCATCGCCGTGCCGCAAGAAGAACATGCGCACTAATCGCGACAAGGTCACAGTCGTTTGATCGCCACATTCAGTAGCGCGGGCTTTGACCCCGTTCGAAAACTCACTTGCTTCAAGCCCCACACGCCGCGTCCCCACGCGGCGTTTTTCATGCACTCAAGCCTTCACTGCACTCTCACGAAAACTCCGCCCGCCGCCCACCCGCCCGCGCCGCGGCGCCAATCCAAACACAACCGCATAGGTACATACCAGCCCCGAAAACGCCGCCGCCGGCAGCGTCCAGCTCGCCGCCGCGATCGCATTGCCAAAGAAGTTGCGCGTCGGCCCGATCGCACCCGCCTGCGGCATCGTCTGCAGCGCCGCCTGATACTGCCACGTCCCTTCGCGCAGCTCGCCCTCTTTGGGCTTCTTCATCCCGCGCGTCGTCGGATATCCCAGCCGCGGATACTTCGCAATCTCACCACTGGGCATCAGCTCGAAGAAATCAAACTCCCAGTCCTTCTTCCACACACTGCCCCACGTCGCCGGATCACTGCCAGGCCGCGGAATGCGCGCCACCAGCACAAGCCGATCCGGCACGTCTCCCTTGTCGAGCTTCTCCAAGAACGTCTTCGGCGTCTCTCCGCTCACCCGCGCCATGCGCAGCACACGTAGCCAGTCTTCATGAGGCAGCAGCCCAGGCAGCACATCCCGCTGCGGCCGATCCGCATTGACCACACGAACCGGAATGCGCTCGACAACCTCGCCGTACTTCAGCACAAGCGTCGGCGCGAGCGGATTGGTGTTGTCATCCGTCAGCGTCACCGGACGCCCCGCATAAATGAACTCGCGCCGATCCAGCTTGCGAAAGACATACACCTCAGGCGGGTGCTCTTTCAGAAACACGCGAATGCGCGATGTCATCAGCCAGCCGCAACCGACCATGACGACAAGACTCACCATCGCGACAGTCAGCCATGTCTTACGTGTGATCTCCTTGCGACCACCCTCGCCGGCCAGCGTGGCGGGCGCATCAGTCACGTTCTTCTCACTCTTTGCGGCGGGCGTATTCACGGATGTGCTTTCGTTGCGGTCGTCGATCTGGATGGTCACGCGGCTTTCACTCCGCGAACTCAAGATGATACGGAACCTGGCTGCTTCCCGCTATTTCCTGTGCTGTTTGTGCCCGCCACATCCATCTTCCAAGTTGTCCGAATGGCTCGCAGCAACTTGGTCATCGTCGCTTCGTCCACGCCGCGCCGCTCAAGCACATGCCGCGCCAGCGCAACACCCGTTTCACCTTCTTCAAAGGTAATGTGCTCCGCGCCAGCAGCTCGCAGGGCATCGCCCTCCGCCAGATAACGAGCCCTCACAATGACCTTCACATCCGGATTCATCTCCTTCGCCGCCATGACGAAGCTCGCGAGCCCTTCATGGCTCGGCAGTGTCACAATCAGGTGCGTCGCCTTCGTGATCCCCGCATCCGCCAGAATCGCCTGCTGCGTCGCATCACCATAAATCGCCGAGCGACCGCACTTCTCCAAGCCGCGCACGGTGTCCACATTCATATCCACAATCACCGTTTCAACCTTCGCATCACGAAGCATGGCATCGACCACGCGCCCCACAGGGCCGTAACCCGCGATGATCGCCACAGGCTGCTCCGTCCGGCTCACACGCTCGCGTCCCGCGTCGTTCATCTTCGCCATGCGTTTGTCGTGCCGTGCACTCAGCACCTTCCACAACCAGGGCACCCCGCGAAGCCCCGCTTCAATCCGATCAATCGAGCGGAACAACAGCGGATTCAGCGTGATAGACACCATCGCGCTCGCCACCAGCACCTGCATGCCCTCAGCCGGCATCAGGTTGTGCTGCAGTGCAGCCTGCCCCACGATAAACGAAAACTCCCCGATCTGCGAAAGCCCGATCGCCACTGTCAGCGCCGTCCGCGGCGGATACCCGCAAATCGCCACGATCATCAGCGCCGCCAGCGGCTTGACCACCAGCACGACACCCAGCCCCGCCGCCAGCAGCCAAGGCTGCTCCACCACAAACTTCGGATCAAACAGCATCCCCACCGACACGAAGAAAATCACCGCGAACGCATGTCGCATAGGCAACGCATCCGCCGCCGCCTGATGGCTCACGCGCGACTGCGCCACCACCATTCCTGCAAGGAACGCGCCCAGCGCAACCGACGCTCCGAACAACGCTGCAGCCCCCACCGCAATCGCGACCGACAACACCAAAACCGTCAGCGTGAACAATTCCGGCGACCGCTGCTTCGCCACCCAGTTCAGCACAATCGGCACCACGCGCGAACCAACCACAAACACCACCAGCACCATCGCCACCAGCTTCAGCAGCGCAAACACAATGCTCATCCATGATGAACCTGATGAACCAGTCGAGCCTCCGCCCGCCGCCGTGACACCTGCTCCCGCCGCATCCACCGCAAACAGCGGAATCAGCACCAACAGCAGCACCGTCAGAATGTCCTCGACAATCAGCCACCCCACCGCCACGTGCCCGTGACTGGTGTGCAGCATCGATCGGTCCATGAGCACGCGCAGCAGCACCACCGTGCTCGCCACCGCCATCGCCATCCCCAGCACAATGCCCGCCTTGAACGTCCACCCCATTGCCATGAAAATCACAACCGCCGCGATCGTCGCGAGCGCGCTCTGCCCGATCGCCCCAGGCACTGCAACGTTCTTGACCGCCAGCAGATCCTTCAAATGAAAGTGCAGCCCCACGCCGAACATCAGCAAGATCACGCCGACTTCCGCCAGTTGCTGCGCCAGCGCCACATCACCCGAGAATCCGGGCGTGTAAGGCCCAATGAGTACCCCCGCCAGCAGATACCCCACGATCGGCGACAGCTTCAGCTTCTGCGTAATGATCCCAAGCAACCACGCCGCCGCAAACGCCGCGGCGAGCGTCGTCAATAGAGGCAGATTCGCCACGTTTGCAGCGAGCGTGAAAGTATGAATTGGCGGCATCTCACACTTTAGGTTTCAACCCCGCGCGTGTCGTCACATCACCGCGCACGTTCTGGAGATGTGACAACCATGTCGTGTTTCGCAGCCGCGGCTGCGGAGCGCGGGGCATACCGCGCGTTCCACACGCCACCATCATCCACCCCATTGAGCCCGATGGACCACAACGTGTACGTGTCGCGCTCCCCACGATACCGCAGCGGCTGCCCATCAATCGCATCCATCGGTATGACGTTCAGGTATCCAGGCACCAACACATCCAGCCGCTGCGGATACCCGCCGTGCTCCAACCGGTAGCGCTCCAGTGCAATCGCCGTCACCACCAACTCGTGCAGTGAGCGCATCGCATCGCTCTGCTCCATGACAAACTCGATCGCCGGCCGAAGCGGCTCGACCAGCACAAGTTCCTGCTCACCCGCTACCACACTGGCACCCCGCTTGAGTCGCTCAACGTGCGTCAGTCGGCTGCTCGCGGTCACCTCTTCCAGCATTGCATCCAGCGCCGCGACATTCTCCTTGTACCGTCCCAACCGCTTGCGCTTGCCCGACTCGACATGACCGAACACCATCGTCTGCATGAGTTTGATATCTTCATCCGCGTACGCAGTGCCCTCAACGCCTTGCCGCACGCGTGCTACATCGCTGAAGTGCTCCGCCACGCTCGCGCGAATCCATGACTCCTCACCCGCAAGCACGCGGTCAAGCGTCCCCGGAGGTGACGCTTCACACGCCGCCTGCATCTGCGCCAATTCATCTGCAGACCACGCCAGTGACAGCGACGCGATCACTCGCTCCGCCGTCATCGCTCGCACGGCACTCGCGACCAGTCGTGTGATTGATAGATCGTAACGATCCACCGCATCCGCGAGCGAGAGATTCACGCGCACGCTGCTCGACAACTCCCCAATCTCGCTAGGTCGCGCCAGGTGCATCCGCGCTTGCTGCGGCAAACTGACATGACGCGCGAACGACGTCACGCTGAAGGGCATCAGCCCATCCTGCGTTTCCGCCGTCCACACGGGTGTGGTGTCGCGTCCTTGCAATGCATCTATCGCGAGAAACCATTCCTCCCCTCGCGCCTGCATGAACCACGCCAGCGTCGCATCGCGCGACGCGATATCCGCATCTGTCAGCGGCTCATTGTCGCTCCCCGTCCTCCGCAACGCGTTCTCGTGAATCTCAACTTCAGGCCCCCACCGCGTCCGCGCCTGCACCGTCGCCGCCTCGATGGACGCTTTGCGACCTGCGGCGATCCGCTCTGCTTCCGCCCAGAATCCCGCGTCAGTCACTTCATCTTGCGACTTGGCTCCGATCGCGCGCTTGTACTCGCCTATGTACCTTGCGTGATCAGTCGCAGCCAACGTCGCATCGCGCCGCATGCCAACCTCCCGCACGCCCCACCACGCGCCATATACAACGAGCACGAGCGCCACCACCGCTCCAACCCACTTGCCGGTTCGCACAACCACGCGCTGGCTCACCCACACCCGCACCAGCCCCGTCGCCGGCACAAACACCTCGCGCCCGCTTGCATCAACACCGCGCTCATTCCACGCGGTCACCGCATACATGCTGCCTTCGCACTCCGGGCATCGCACGTGCTTGCTCTCATCCAGTGACAGCCCGCCCAGTCCATGTCCACACACCGGACACGCCGCCCGATCCCGCAGCAGTCGCACATACCGACGCTTCGCCGCAAGCACAGCGAACGAAATCGCAGCGGCAACAAACATCATCGCGCCGCCAATACCCGCCAGCGCATACTCGCCAGCATCGTCCGACCGTAGATCATCCAAGATATCCATCACGCTGCCAGTCGAATCCCACAACCGCCAATGCGTCCGCACCGCAAGCCAGTACGCAAACAGCAACGCCGCAGCAGCAGCGACACCACATGCAATCAGTCCAGACCACACCCGCCTGCGCAGCGATCGCCGCGTTGCTACTTCCAGCCGCTCACGCTCTTCACGCGCAAGTAACCGAGTGGGATTCGACAGATGGATAAATGAACGCAGCCGCAAGTTGACCCCCGCTCACCGCGTTCACTTCGCCGGATACTCGTACACGCCCCGGCCGGTCTTGTCACCCAGCCGCCCCGCCGTCACCAGTTGCTTCAGCAGCGGACACGCGCGGTACCGATCGTTGTTGAGCCCGTCCGCCAGCACATTCATGATGTGCACGCACGTGTCCAGTCCGATGAAGTCCGCCAAACGCAGGGGGCCCATGGGGAAGTTGCAGCCAAGCTTCATGATGCCGTCGATGGCTTCCGGCTCCGCCACGCCTTCCATCCACGCGTAGAACGCTTCGTTGATCATCGGCATCAGCACGCGATTGCTGATGAACCCCGCGCGGTCATTCGCCTTGAGGGGCGTCTTCCCCATCTTTGTCGCCAGCGCAATCGTGCGCTCGGTCACGTCCTTGCTCGTCTGCACAGCAGGAATCACTTCCACCAGTTGCATGAGCGGCACGGGATTGAAGAAGTGCATCCCCACCACACGATGCGCCGTGTTGCCAGCCGCTGTCGCGATATCTGTAATGCTGATGCTGCTCGTGTTCGTCGCCAGCACCACGTTCTCACTGGGGAAAATCGCCGCCAGCTTGGTGAACAGTTCCTTCTTCACCTTCGCATCTTCGATCACCGCCTCCACCACCCAGTCGGCACCCGCCAGCCCCTCAAGCTTCTCCGTGAACTTGATCCGTCCCAGCGCAGCATCCATGTCCGCCTGGCTCATCTTCCCCTTCTCAACAAACTTGCTCAGGCTCTTCTTGTGCACACCCTGACACTTCGCGATCGCGCCAGGAAACGCGTCAAAGACAATCACATTGATCCCACTGACCGCGGCGATCTGCGCGATGCCGCCACCCATTTGCCCTGCGCCCAAAACTGCGATGGTGTTGATGCTCATAAGCAAGTGTAGCGAACACGCCAAGTTTGGCGACATCACCAGACGCGAGCAACCCAATCATTCCGCATGCCAGTCCGTCCTCTTGCAACCCACGACGCCCCGCTCTACGTCGCCCTCCGCCACGAAATGCTCGCCGACGCACCCTGGGCTTTCGGCGCAAGCCCGCAAGACGACACACGCCTCGACCCCGATCGAATCGCCCGCAACATCCGCCACGGCGAAGCCCACGGCGGCTACGCACTGATCGGCGCATTTGACGATTCCACCACCGCACCCGCACTCGTCGGCTGTGCGGAACTCATGCGCGACAGCACCATCAAAACCCGCCACCGCGCCGACATCTACAGCGTCTACGTCACGCCCGCGCACCGAGGCCAAGGCCTCGCCCTCGCGATCATCGAGCACGCAAAACTCATCGCCCGCACCTGGCCCGGCGTCAACAGTCTCCGCCTCAGCGTCAGCGTCCGTAGCCCCGCCGCTCAGCGCGTCTATGAACGCGCCGGCTTCAAGGCCTGGGGTACCGAGCCCGCCTGCCTCCACGTGAACGGCGAGTATCTCGACGAAGTACACATGGTTTGCATGCTGTGAGGCCACGCGCTTGTGTCACCACGTGGTTATTCCTGCACTTCGTGTGCTCGAATAACGACAATTCCGCGCTTGCAAGCACACACCATGCAGACGTCGCCAATGACGTCCGATGACGCGTCCATGAACATTCAGAACAGCACATCGTTCCCGTCGTTCAATCTCGCGAACCTGTTCAAGTCGCTGAACGTGCGCTCCGCGCAGATCACGATGTCGCAGGTCACCATCACTGCCGACGCCGCTGCGCCCGCAGCCCAGGCGCCTGCCGCAACGACCCCCACCAACACATCAACAACCACATCGCCCACAACAACCACGACCCCGGTCGTCACCACACCTGCGACGCCCGCTACCCCCGCGACCCCAGCCACGCCCGCCACACCCACCACGACGCGTCCCCCCGACACCACAAGCATCTCCACCGAAGCTCGCGATCGCTGCCGCTGCGAATATGGCGACGACAACCGCGCCAAGGAATCACGCGGCTACAGCCCCGAGCGACTCCTCCGCCTCGCCGACAAATTCTCCAGCCGCGCCGAACGCCTCGAAGCCCGCGCCACCAAGCTCGAAGAATCCGGCGGCGATCCCGAGCGCATCGAGAAACTGAACCGCCGCGCCGAACGCTACTGGAAGCTCGCCGAGAAATTCGCTTCCATGGTGCCAGGTGGCAATGAAGCGCCGCAAACCCCCGCACCCGCCCCGACTCCTACGCCCGCGCCCACGCCCACCCCCGCAACCAAACCCGTGACCGACAACACCACGCTCACGCCAGCCACACGCACGCAGCCGCTCGATCTGGTTGCCTGATACCACATCGCTTCAAAAACAACAACCGCCGACGTGCATCACGTCGGCGGTTGTCTCTACATACAGATGCGTCAGCCGACTTACACGCCGACCGTCGCCTTCTTCTTGCTCTCATTCAGCAACCGCCGCAGCACCGTGTGCAGCACGCCGCCGTTGCGGTAGTACTCGGATTCCACAGGCGTATCGATACGGCACTTGGTGTTGAACTCCACCTTCTTGCCGTCCGCCTTCGTCGCCGTCACCTTCACCGTGCAACGCGGCTCAATCAGCCCGTCCTTGCTGAAGTTCAGGTGAATGTCAAACACTTCATCGCCCGTCAAGCCAAGGCTCTTGGGGTTCTGACCATCTTCAAAGCACAGGGGCAGCACGCCCATGCCCACTAGGTTGCTGCGGTGAATGCGCTCAAAGCTCTCACTGATCACCGCCCGGCAGCCCAGCAGCAGCGTGCCCTTCGCCGCCCAGTCGCGCGACGATCCCATGCCGTAGTCCTTGCCCGCCAGCACAATCAGCGGCGTGCCTTCAGCCTTGTAGTTCATCGCCGCGTCATAGATATACGCGATGCTGTTTGCACCGCGCTTGCTCATGTCCTTCGTCCAGCCACCTTCCTTGATCTTCCCAGTGGTCGGATCAATGGCAAGGTTGTTCTTGATGCGAACGTTCGCATACGTCCCGCGCGTCATCACACGGTCATTCCCGCGACGGCTGCCGTAGCTGTTGAAGTCCACCTTGCGAACACCCAGGCTCTTGAGGAACTGACCGGCCGGGCTCGCTTCCGCAATATCACCCGCCGGGCTGATGTGGTCCGTCGTCACGCTGTCACCCACAAACGCCAGCACCTTCGCGCCTTGAATCGGCTTGGGCGCGCCGGGCTTCTCGCCCATGCCCTCAAAGTAAGGCGGATTCTGGATGTACGTGCTCTTGTCATCCCACGCGTACAGATCGCTCTTGCTCACGGGCACCTTGTTCCACGTCTCATTCGCAGTGAACACGCGCCCATACTGGTTCTTGAAGTGCTCGCTGCTGATCGCCAGCGCCTTGATCGCCTGCACTTCGGCATGCGTGGGCCAGATGTCCTTGAGGAACACCGGCTTTCCATCCTTGCTCACGCCCAAGGGCTCGGTCGCAAGATCAATCGCCACGCTGCCAGCGATCGCATACGCCACGCACAGCGGCGGGCTCGCGAGGTAGTTCGCCTTCACGCTCTGGTGCACGCGACCTTCAAAGTTGCGGTTGCCGCTCAGCACGCTCGCGACGCACAGATCGCCTTCCTTGATCGCCGCTTCCACTTCATCAGGCAGCGGCCCGCTGTTGCCGATGCATGTCGTGCAGCCGTAGCCCACCGTGTGGAAGCCCAGCGCTTCAAGATCTTCCGTCAGCCCGGCCTTGTCGTAGTAATCCGTCACCACGCGCGAGCCCGGAGCCAGGCTCGTCTTGACCCACGGCTTGCGCGTCAGCCCCAGCGCCCGCGCCTTGCGAGCCACAAGACCCGCCGCCAGCATCACATCCGGGTTGCTCGTGTTCGTGCAGCTCGTGATCGCCGAGATGACAACCGCACCATGCGTGATCTTGCTCGGTGCCGTCCCGTCAGCATGCTTCACCGTGCCAGTGGCGCCGAAGATCTTGTCCGCCGTCATGCCAAAGCTCGTGTTGCCCAGCGGCGCAGCCAGACTCTTGAAGAACTCCGCCTTCACGTTCTTCATTTCCACCCGGTCCTGCGGCCGCTTGGGGCCAGCCAGACTCGGCTGCACTGTGCTCATATCAAGCTCCAGCACATCCGTGAATTCAGGCTCAGGCGAACCCGCCGTCCAGAACAGACCGTTCGCTTTGCAGTACGCCTCCACCAGCGCGATCTGCTCTTCGCTCCGGCCCGTCAGACGCATGTAATCCAGTGTCGCCGCGTCAACCGGGAAGAACCCCATCGTCGCGCCGTACTCGGGCGCCATGTTCGCGATCGTCGCGCGATCCGGCACGCTCATGCTCGCCAGACCTTCACCGAAGAACTCCACGAACTTGTCCACCACGCCCTTCTTGCGGAGAATCTGCGTGACCGTCAGCACCAGGTCCGTCGCCGTCGCGCCTTCGGGCAGCTTGCCCTTCAGCCGGAACCCGATCACATCAGGCGTCAGCATGTAGATCGGCTGCCCCAGCATCACGGCTTCCGCCTCAATGCCGCCCACGCCCCAGCCCACCACACCCAGACCGTTGATCATCGTCGTGTGGCTGTCGGTACCCACGCAGCTGTCCGGATACACCACCGTCTCGCCATCCACCTTCTTCGTCAGCACCGCACCCGCGAGATACTCCAGATTTACCTGGTGCACAATGCCCGTCGCAGGCGGCACGCACGAGAAGTTGTTCAGGCTCTGCTGACCCCACTTCAGGAACTTGTACCGCTCGTTGTTGCGTTCAAATTCCTTCTCACCGTTGATCGTCAGCGCGTTCTTGCTCGCAAACGCATCCACCTGCACGCTGTGGTCAATCACCAGATCGCACTTCACCAGCGGATTGATGAGATTCGGATCACCACCCAGCTTCTTCATCGCATCGCGCATCGCCGCAAGGTCAACCACGCACGGCACGCCCGTGAAGTCCTGCAGCACCACGCGCCCCGGCATGAACGGCATCTCAACCTTGTTGGGAGCCTTCGCGTTCCAGTTCGCCAGACCCACCACATCATCATCCGTCACCACAAAGCCGTCCACATTGCGCAGCATCGCTTCCAGCAGCACCTTAATGCTGTAGGGCAGCTTGTTCACATGCCCCACCTTCTGATCAATCAGCGCCTGCAGGCTGTAGTACGTGTACGTGCCGAACTTGGTGGACAGACTCTTGCGTGAATTGAACGGGTTGCTGGCCATGAATTGCTCCAACTGCCTGAGAATGTGAACGCGATGCACGTTCCGATGCCTGACGATACGAAACTATCGGCATGAATCGAATGAATATGGATTGTACGATCCATACACGTTGTTTATACCCCTACCAGCCCACTTTCGCCCGTACCGCCGCCAACTCCTCGCTCACCCCCAGTTTCCCCGCCCACTCCTCCAAGTACCCCTTCTCCATCTCATCCCCCGAAATCTTCATCATGCTCGCGATATCCCGCAAGTGCTTGTCCGACCCGCCCTCTTTGTAAAACTTCAGTTTCATCAAGATCACGTCTTCCGGCGCAGACATTTTCACGAAGTGCCCGGGAAACAGCTCAACCCGTCGCGCGCGAACGAATCGCGTGATGTTGTACGCGGAATCATCCACGCACATCAGGTCAACTTTCATGCCTCGCGCGATGTCATTGATCATCGCCATCCCGCCCGACTGCATTAGCTTCCGTGTCACCGCCGCATCAAACCAGTAGTCCGGTGGCCCGAATGCCTCTTCAATTCGATGCACATCGCCATAACTCAGTTCGACCACGATATCGATGTCGCGTGTCATCCGCGGCTCGCCGTAATACATCGAAGCAATCGACCCCGTGAGAAAGTACCTCGTGCCGCCGCGCTCCAGCACGTCCGTGATCTTCAGGCATAGTTCCTGCTCTTCACGCACCGGCGAATCTCCTCGCCACTTCGCGCTCGACCGCTTCCTCGCTCCATTCCGGATGCTTCGCCTTCACGCTCGCTCGAATCACCCCGCGTGCGAACGCACACGCACCCAGCCCGCGCATCACACGTTCAAGAGGCGTCATGCGACGGTACATCGCCGCCGTCGCATCATCAATCACCTCAATCCGCATCTCGCGCGTACCCATGACTCGATCGTATCACCCCCTCCTACCGCTCCAATACCGCTGACGCACCAACCGTCCACACATCCTCTCGCACCCGCAGCCGCGTCGGAATCATCACCCCGCTCGAAAAAATCGGCAGCCGATCCAGCGCACGCATCGCCGCAACCGACTCGCCGCTGATGACCGCAATCGTCGGCAGATCCGCTCCACGCGCATCCCCCAACCTGTCACTGGCTCCAAACAGCATCATCCAGCCGCCAAGCCCCTCCGCCCCCTCACGCACCGACGCCTCTCGCGCCGCAAACGTGACATCCGCAGGCACACGCGGATTCGCCCCCGCAAACGCCGCCCACACCTGGTGCTCCGCTGGCCCGTACACAATCACGTTGCGTCCCGCCACATCCGCGCCCGTCACATCCACATCGCGCAGCACCTTCGCATATCCATTCCCGCGATACCACCACGTCTCCGCGTCAAACCGCGCCTTCGCCAGCGCCCACGCATCCACCTCATCACTCCCCGCCGTCCCATACACCATCACAAAATCACGATCAAACGCACGCTTGAAGCTCCCCACCGCCATGCCCCGCGCATCAAGGGGCGCCGCCAGCCGCTTCGCCCGCAGCACAAACGCCTCGCCGCTCCCGCGCGCTGGCAGTTCATGCTCGCGGAACATCTCAAACACCGCCGGCCAGTCCACGCACGCCGCGCCGGGCTGACCGTTCTCGCCATCATCCCACCAGTGCCCCGCGCCAGGCTCCATGTGCATCCCCACATCCATACCAAGCAAACTCAACCGCGCCGCACCGCGATACGCCTCACTCGCCGGCACATTGTCATCCGCCGTGCCATGCACCAGGTACACGCCCATGCGCCGCATGTTGCCCAGCCGGTCCATCGTCCAACTGCTCGCATGCATCCCCGCTCGCATCCTCGCCGCCTGTTCACGCGGCGCCCCACCCGCCTCCGCATACGTGTCAAAGCTCAGCCACCCCGCGCTCGGCGCCGCCGCTGCAAACTGATCCGGATACAGCGTCGCCATCTGCCACGTGCCGTGCCCGCCCATGCTGTGCCCCGTCACATACTGCCGCCGCGGATTGGTCCCCAAGATCCGCCGCGACACATTCAGCACCTCCAGCGCATCCACGCGCCCCCAATCTTCCCAGTCAAATCCAAACGGCCGCCGATTCGTCGGACACACAATCACAAAGTCCGTCTTCGCCGAATAGCTCGCCGCCTGATTCGTCGCCTCCACGCTCGCCCCGTGCAGACTCAGCACCAGCCCCGGCGCCTCAGGCGGCACCTCCGCCCACGGATCCTTCGCCGCCGGCACCACGCTGTAGTACTGCACGCTCCCATCAATCCCGCTCACAAACGTGCGCTTGTGCGTCTGCGTCACGGCTTTGCATGTCAGTTCAATCTCGCCAGTGTCGCGTGGGCCGTCAATCTGCGGGTCGTACAGATCAAGGCGCATCTTGACGCGTTCACCAGGCTTCGCGCGCACGGTGAAACTGACCGGCACCTTGGCGACACTCAGTGGCGGCATGACGATGGACGTCTTCTTGTGTGATGCCTTCGCGTAGGGCGGGATGCGGCCTCTGTTGCTTTCAGGCGGCCAAGCCCACAGTTCCAGCGTGCGAGACTTGGTCGAGGTGTTCATGATCGGCACACCGATCCAGTGCACATCCACGCCGGTTTCAAGAATGTCGGGCGCGGTGATGTCACCCGTGTTGATTTCAAACCACCCCTTCGGCTCGCGCAACTCCGCCTTCAACCCCCCGCGCCCTGCCGCCGCAAACAGCAACGTGTTCACGCCCTTACGCATCAGCACCGGCACGCGGACATACCCATGCCCATACGGGTCACCCACCCGCGGCTCCCCGTTCACATACACCATGCCGTGACCGCTCGCCTCCAGCACCATCACGCGCTCACGCTCACTTGTCACCGTCGTCAGCAAGTACCGCCCCGCACCAATCGAGAACGCCCCGTCCTCACCCGCCGCGACCTTCTCCCACACCCCGCTCGCCTCATCCCCCGCAATCAGCCGCTCGCCTTCCTTGGGCACCACCGCCCCCACATGCCCCAGCTCGCCGCGCACCACGCGCTGCACCACCGGATCAGTGTTGATCAGCCGCCGCGCCCAGCTTCCTTTCGCCTCGACAACCAGTCCCTCGCGCAGCTGCACTGGCTGCGCATCACGCGACAGCGCGACCTGCGCAGCCACCTCACCCACCCACTGCAACGCCACAACGCACGACAGTGCCAGCATCTTCATGCCGCAACTCTATCGCCCACTCACAAACGACCAAGTTGACCCCACCCCCACGCCATGGCTTCATTTGGAAATTTAGCCATTTAGCCATTTAGAAATTTTGCTCACCCCACCACCCGTCCGCCAAACTCCAACCCCATCGCCTTCTTCGCCAGCGACAGCGTCTCCTCCGCCGTCTTGTTCGCCCGCTTGATGCCCCCGCGAATCACATCCAGCACCATCGCCTCACCCTCAGGCGTCTCATACTTCCCGCGCCGCTCACGCATCGGCCCAATGAGCTGATTGATTGCGTCACCAAGCTCAGCCTTGATCAGCCCATCCTTCACTTCCTTGCCGCTTGCGTAATCCTCGCGAATCTGCTTCGCGCGTTCCGGGTTCTTCGCGCCAATAAACACATCGCAGTACTGCAGCAGCACATGGTTGGGATCAATCGGATCCGTCATGCTCGCCCGCCCCGTCACAATGCCATTGATCTTCTTCTGCACCGCCTTCGCGTCGTCATACAAGAAGATCGCATTGCCCAAACTCTTGCTCATCTTCTGCTTGCCGTCCGTCCCCACCAGCCGCCCAACGCGCCCCACCTTCGCCTTCGGAATCGGAAAGACACCACCAGCCTTATGGTGCTCATCCGCCGGCACACGATTCCCCACGCCGCAGTACATCTGATTAAACTTCAGCGCCACATCCCGGCACATCTCAATATGCGCCTCTTGGTCTTCACCCACGGGCACCAGGTCCGGCCGAAACGCCAGAATGTCCGCGCACTGCCCCACCGCATACATCGGGAAACCAAACGGATACGTGTCGCCCAGCCCCTTGCTCTCAATCTCCGTCTTCAGCGTCGGGTTACGCATCACCTTGTTGAACGGAATCAGCATCGCAAACAAAAACGTCAACTCCGCAATCGCCGGAATCTCGCTCTGCAGCACAAACGTGCTCTTCGCCGGATCAAGCCCCACCGCCAGCCAGTCTTTCACAATCCCCAGCGTGTTCGCACGAATATCCGCCGGCTTCTCCGCCAGCGTCGTGAACGCATGCACGTTCGCGATCAAAAAGTAACAGTCATACGAATCCTGCAGCGCAAGCCGATTCTCCAGGCTCCCCACATAGTGCCCAAGGTGCAGCCCCGTGCTCGTCGGCGTATCCCCCGTCAAAATGCGCGGCTTGGAATTCATAGGACGCGACTTTACGCCACAACCAAGCGCTGCAAGCACACCAGCGACACCCACTCGATCGCCACCATCCATTCCCCCACCCCTCGCTCGCTTGCCCGCTTCCCCCCCGGTACCATGCCCCCACATGGCCAAGAAACCCGCCTCGAAAAAGCCCGCCCCTTCCTCCCCCTTCGCCGCGCGCATCGCCAAGCTGCGCACCGCCATCCGCACGGGCGACCACGAGGCCACCCACATCCTCATCACCAGCCCCGTCGATGTCGCCTACTTGACCGGCTTCCTCGGCGGCGACTCCTACCTCCTCATCGCTGCCAGCGACAAAGTCAAACCCATCATCATCAGCGACGCCCGCTTCGACGAAGAGCTCGAGCCCCAGCGCAGCACGTGCGAAGTCGTCATCCGCAAATCCATGATGTGGCCCGCCGTCGTCCAACTCCTCCGCGAGCGCGACGTCCTCCGCCTCGCCGTCCAAGCCGACGACATGACCCTCGCCACGTTCGAATCCCTCGAACATCATCTCCGAGGCACGGGCGTCAAGCTCACCAAGCTCAAAGGCATCGTCGGCAAGCTCCGCGCCATCAAGGACGACTCCGAAATCGCCCTCATCCAAAAAGCAATCAAAATCGGCCAAGACGCCCTCAAGGCCTCCCTCCCCAAGATCAAAGTCGGCATGACCGAACTCCAGGTCGCCGCCATGCTCGAAGCCGCAATGAAAGAACGCGGCAGCAGCCAGCCCGCCTTCGAGTCCATCGTCGGCGCTCGCGCCAACGGCAGCCTCCCGCACTATCGCCCCCACGCCGTCAAACTCGCCAAGAACCAGCCCCTGCTCATTGACTGGGGCGCCAAGTACATGGGCTATCACGGCGACATGACGCGCACCTTCTGCCTGGGCAAGTGGCCCAAGGTCATGGAGGAGATCTACAAGATCACCCTCGACGCCCACAAACTCGCCGCCGCCGCCCTCGCCCCCGGCAAGTTCTGCCGCGACATCGACGCCGTCGCCCGCGACCACATCAAGAAGCACAACTACGGCGACAAATTCGGCCACAGCTTGGGACACGGCCTTGGCATGAACGTCCACGAAGAGCCCCGCGTCAGCCACCTCGCGGGCGACCAAGTCCTCGAAGTCGGCCACGTCGTCACCATCGAGCCAGGCATCTACCTTCGCGGCATCGGCGGCGTCCGCATCGAGGACGACTACCTCATCACCAAAGACGGTGCCAAGAATCTCTGCTCGTTGCCCAAGGATCTCAAGTTCGCAACTCTCTAAAAACCCACGGGCGCAAGCCCGAGGCCTTGTCTTCCCTAGTGCCTAGTGCCCAGTCCCTAGTGCCTATTCCCGGAGTCCCCATGATCGACCTTGCCAAAATCAAAGAAGTTGTCGGAATGATGAGCGCCAATGACCTCAGCGAGGTCAGCATCAAGCAAGGCGAAGAGCACATCACCATCAAGCGCGGCCAGCAAGCCGGCACCGTCGTCAACCACCAGCCCGTCATCTATCAGGGCGCTGGCCAGTCTGCCGCACACGCCGCCCCGGCCCACATGCCCGCCGCCCATGGCTCGCCCATCGCGCTCGCTCCCGCCGCTGCGCCGGCCGCTCCCGCGCCCGCAGCCGCCCCCGCCGCACCCAAGGGCCCCACCATCGACAGCCCCATGGTCGGCACCTACTACGGCAAGCCCAACCCCGACGCCAAGCCCTTCCTCACCGTGGGCCAGACCGTCAACAAAGACACCGTCGTCTGCATCATCGAAGCCATGAAGGTCTTCAACGAAATCAAAGCCGAAAAAGACGGCGTGATCGACGCCATCTTGGTCAAAGACGGCCAAGCCGTCGAGTTCGGCCAGAAGCTGTTTGCCCTCAAGTAAGCATCGCATGCAGGGCACGCAAAGCGCTCGAGGAGTGGGAAGCCCGCGCGTCGCCTGCTGATTCTTCTCGAAATTTGCACTTCCCTCCGCGACCTCTGCGCTCTCTGCGTTCAAAAAGTTCCACACCATGTTCAAACGAGTACTCATCGCAAATCGCGGCGAAATCGCCCTCCGCATCATGCGGGCCTGCAAAGAAATGGGCATCGAAACCGTCTGCGTCTACAGCACCGCCGACAAAGACGCGCCGTACCTCCAAATGGCCGACCGCGCCATCTGCATCGGCCCACCGCTCGCCAAAGAGTCCTACCTCAACATCGCTCGCCTCATCGCCGCCGCCGAGATCGCCGACGTCGACGCCATCCACCCCGGTTACGGCTTCCTCAGCGAACGCCCCGACTTCAGCCAGGCCTGCCGCGACTGCAAGATCGAATTCATCGGTCCTTCGCCCGAAGCCATGCAGATGCTGGGCGACAAGGTCGATTGCAAAAAGACCGCCAAAGCCAACGGCGTCCCCGTCTTCCCCGGTAGCGAAGGCGCCATCGAAGAGGAAGACGAAGCAGTCCGCGTCGCCGGCCAAATCGGCTACCCCGTCATCATCAAAGCCGCAGCAGGCGGCGGCGGCCGCGGCATGAAAGTCTGCCACAACGAAGCCACGCTCCGCAGCAACCTTCGCGTCGCCAGCCAAGAAGCCCTCGCCGCCTTCGGCAACGGTGCCGTCTTCATCGAGAAATACCTCGAGCACGCCCGCCACGTCGAAATCCAGATGCTGGGCGACAAGCACGGCAACGCAATCTACCTCTGGGAGCGCGACTGCAGCCTCCAGCGCCGCCACCAGAAAGTCATCGAAGAAGCACCCGCCCCCAACATCGACCGCGCCAAGCTCCAGAAAGTCTGCGAAGCCGCCGCGAAGATGATCAAGAACGCCAAGTACGCCGGCGCCGCCACCTGCGAATTCCTCTTGGACGGCAAGGGCGACTTCTACATGCTCGAAGTCAACACCCGCGTGCAGGTCGAGCACCCCGTCACCGAAATGATTACAGGCGTCGACATCGTCAAGATGTCCATCATGATCGCCGCTGGCGAAAAAATCTCGCTCAAGCAGGAAGACATCAAAATCCGCGGCCACGCCATCGAATGCCGCATCTGCGCCGAAGACCCCGCCCACGGCTTCCGCCCCAGCGCCGGCAAGATCGACAAGTGGGAAGTCCCCGGCGGCCCCGGCGTCCGCATGGACACCCACGTCGTCCCCGGCTACGTCGTCCCACCCAACTACGACAGCATGGTCGGCAAGCTCATCGTCCACGCCGACACGCGCGAGCAATGCCTCGACCGCACCCTCCGCGCCCTCAAAGAATTCCACGTCGGCCCCATCAAGACCACCATCCCCCTCCACCAGCAACTCGTCACCAACACCGACTTCCGCAAAGGCGGCGTAGACATCCACTATCTGGAACGCTGGCTCAAGAGCCAGGAATCCAAGTAATCACATCTGCTAAGTCCCCCCACTGACACCAGTCAAAACCCAATGGCTCCAGCAAGGTCGCTCCCACGCGCCCTCGCTGGAGCCATTCTCATTCACGCACCAATCCCCGCCACATCCACCGGCCACTGCACCTGCCCGCACTCCGGACACGTCAGTAACCCATCTCCATGCCCCGCGAAGTTGTAATCACACACGACGCATCGCCTCGCAAGAAATCGCCTGCGCACAACACTCGCTCGCCGAATCGCAAGAAAGATCGGCACCGCGGCAACCAGCAACGTGATCCCAAACCACGTGATGAACACTCGCACCGTGGGCCCGGCAGTGGTCTTCCAGAGGCTTTCGTACCAACCACTCCGCTGCAGCACTTTGCCGAGATTTTGATCAAAGACGAGAATCTGCCGGTATCGATACAGATCCGTCGAACTCGCATCAGCCGGCAACACAGGTTGAGAGACTTCCAACACCCACACGCGCGAACCATCAGCAAGTCGCGCGCGAAACAGCAGACCAACCCAAGCCACGCGTGATGGCGCAGACGCCATGACCGGGTCAAGATGAAAGTCCAGAAACTGATCGTCAAAGGTCAGTCGAGCCGCAATCGACTGATCGACTGCGGTCGTATGACGAAACAACTCAGGCGAAATGCCCTTCACCGTGTGCCATCGACGCATCGCCGCCGAGCGATAGTGCCCCTCGCCATCTGCAAACTGCGATGCTGTATCCGTGACGCTTCGATCTACAGGCGACACAGACAGCGAGCGGTTGCCCCACATACCCGGAAAGGCCGAAGACGACTCCAAGTACGCCGCATGCTCCACCTGCACGACCTCCGCCGGCAACGCCGGCGCCCGCGCCACAGCAGACGCCCCAAAGTGCCAACCCCACCGCCCCGCCGTGATGATCGCAGCAAGCACAACAGCCCCC